>Ga0256842_1003604_pt1 | contig 10209 bp, 11 predicted proteins | sample 4559240metaG_FD_185973 | JGI IMG/M metagenome (GOLD analysis project Ga0256842, IMG submission 185973) | Hydrothermal vent microbial communities from Guaymas Basin, Mexico - 4559-240 | ecosystem: Environmental > Aquatic > Marine > Hydrothermal vents | place: Mexico: Guaymas Basin | collected...
CTTGGCTTGTGGGAGGGAAGACCCAAAGCTGATATAGAAAGAGAATATCCAAGGGAATGGAAGACATGGATAACCGTTCCTGAGGACCTTTCCCTGCCAGGAGCGGAAAGAGTAGATGATGTGAAGGAAAGGGCATATAAGGGATTGTTGAGGATTCTTCCTCAACATGAAGGTGAAATCATAGCTATAGTTAGTCATAGGGCGGTTTTAAAACCCCTTTTTGCTGCTATGTTTGAAGTGAAAAAGCCATATTTTTGGAAATTTCACTTTGATACCGCTTCTTATAGCATCGTTGAGTATAGGGAAGAAAGAGGCTTTACCCTTGTTCTTCTTAATGAAACGAAACATCTAACTGACTTTGTTGTTGAGGAGGTTTAAATGATTGGAAAAGCTCCATTAAAGGGTGTATAATAAATAAGGTTTATTTGCCTTAACGAGAGGGAGGTGAAGGTTTTGGAAGGTCTCGTTGAGATACGCTGGCACGGTAGAGGAGGTCAAGGTGCGAAAACGGGAGCCCAGATATTAGCGGAGGTGTTCTTTGAACAAGGATATCATATTCAAGCTTTCCCGGAGTATGGAGCTGAGAGATCTGGGGCTCCCATGAAGGCTTTTGATCGTTTAAGTAAGGAGGAAATATTACTTCACTGTCAGGTTGAACATCCTGATATTGTTGTAGTTATCGATCCAACTTTGCTAACCGCGGTTAACGTTACGGAGGGGCTCAAGGAAAGCGGAGCTCTTGTGGTTAATACTCCACATGCTCCTGCTAAAATAAAGGAAGAGCTGGGGTTAAAAACACAGAAAGTTTACGCCGTTGATGCCACGAAAATAGCCCTCGAGGAAATAGGAATAAACACGCCGAATACACCTATGCTTGGGGCCTTAGCTAAGATAATCGGTGAGGTTCCCCTTGAGAAGTTTGAGGAACACTTCAGGTCCAAGTTTGCCACAAAGTTAACAGAGGAGAAGATAGCGGCTAACTTGAGGGCTATGCGCCGTGGATATGAGGAGGTGCGAGGGGAATGAGTTTAAAAGGATGGAGGGATATACCACCTGCGGGTTTGATACTGGAGGCGGGAAATGCTGCTCTTTACAAAACTGGCACCTGGAGGAGCGTAAGGCCTGTTTGGGACGAGTCCAAGTGCATTCATTGCCATCTGTGCTGGCTCCATTGTCCGGATGGTTCCATACTCGTTGAAAATGAGAAGATGGTAGGAATAAACTATGATTACTGCAAAGGATGCGGAATCTGTGCTTCTATATGCCCAAAGAAGGCCATAGAGATGAAGCCGGAGTCTCTCTTTGAGGGAGGTGAGTAGCGTGAAAAGGGTTGCTATAACCGGAAACGCTGCGGTTGCTGAAGCTATGAAGCAGATAAACCCTGATGTGGTTGCGGCTTACCCTATAACTCCACAGACCGAGATAATGATGACTTTTGCTCAGTTCGTTGCTGATGGGCTCGTTGATACCGAAGTTGTTACGGTTGAAAGTGAGCATTCTGCCATGTCTGCTTGTGTTGGAGCTGCTGCAGCAGGGTGTAGAGTCATGACCGCTACCTCTGCTAATGGTTTAGCATTGATGCATGAGATAGTCTACATAGCTTCCTCCCTGAGACTTCCCATAGTTATGTGTGTGGTTAATAGGGCTCTTTCTGCTCCGATAAATATACACTGTGATCATGCTGATACTATGGCAGAGAGGGATTCCGGCTGGGTTCAGATATATAGCGAGACCGCTCAGGAGGTTTATGACCATATGTTCTTAGCTTTAAAGCTTGCAGAGCATATGGATGTCCGTTTGCCCGTTATGGTCTGTCAGGATGGGTTTATAACTTCTCACGGCGTTGAAGTTGTTGAGCTCCTCGATGATGAGCAGGTTAAAAACTTCATCGGTGAGTATAAGCCCTGGTATCCTCTCCTTGATACTGATCATCCGATCACATATGGTCCTCTTGATCTTTTCGATTACTACTTTGAGCATAAGCGTCAGCAATTTGAGGCGATGAAAAATGTCCCGCGAGTTTACGATGAGGTTGCTAATGAGCTTTCGAAGCTCACTGGAAGGAAATATCCTAAGATAGAAGGATTCTACTTGGACGATGCGGAGTACGTTATAGTCGTTATGTCCTCAACTGCGGGGACGGCGAAACATGTCGTTAAGGAAATGAGAAAAGAAGGCAAGAAAGTTGGTGTGCTTAAGATAAGGCTTTTCCGTCCCTTCCCCGGTGAGGAGATAGCGCGTGTGCTTGATGGTAGGAAAGCCGTAGCGGTCTTGGACAGAGCTTATTCCACTGGAGCTGAGGCTCCGCTCTTTTGCGAGATAAAGTCCGCCCTGTATGAGGCTCAGTCGAGACCAAGGCTTGCTTCATACATATATGGGCTCGGCGGAAGAGATACTACGCCCACGCTTATAAGGAGCGTATTTGAGGATCTCATAAGCGGCAGAATATCCAGGGAAGAGAAGTATCTTGGAGTCAGGGAATAAGGGGGTGTTTTAGATGGCCTTGACGATAAAGGATCTCTTAAAGAGAGAAGAGAGGCTTTCCTATGGGCACAGGTTATGTCCGGGTTGTGGTGCTGCCTTGACCGCGAGGCTGGTCATGCTTGCGGTGGATGAGCCCGTTGTCGTTTCATGTGCCACTGGTTGTCTCGAAGTTTCTACCACTATATATCCTTATACTGCTTGGAGGGTACCATGGATTCATAACGCTTTTGAAAATGCTGCTGCGACAATAGCTGGCGTGGAAGCGGCGTATAAGGCTTTGAGGAAGAAAGGTAAAATAGACAAAGAGGTAAAGTTTATCGCCTTTGGTGGAGACGGTGGAACATACGATATAGGTCTGCAGGCTCTTTCGGGAGCTCTTGAAAGGGGACACGATTTTCTGTATATATGCTATAACAACGAAGGTTATATGAATACTGGCGCTCAGAGATCCGGCGGAACTCCTAAAGGGGCTAATACTACCACTGCTCCTGCGGGCAAAGTTATTCCCGGAAAACCCCAGTGGAGAAAGGATTTAACCGCAATTGTGGCAGGACATCACATTCCATATGTTGCTCAGACGACCTTGCATAACCCGCTTGATTTGGTCAACAAGGTTCGTAAGGCGATAGAAACGCCCGGACCTTCCTTTATAAATGTCCTTGCTCCCTGCGTTAGATTTTGGAGAATAAATCCATCCGAGATGATTAAAGTATGCAAGCTTGCCGTTGATACCTGCTTCTGGCCCGTATTTGAGGTCATAGACGATGAGTGGAAGCTCTCCTATAAGCCGAGACAGAAAAAACCCATAGAGGAGTTTTTGAAGGTTCAGGGAAGGTTCCGTCACCTGTTTAAGCCAGAAAATCGCCATATAATAGATGAGATTCAAAAAGATGTAGATAGACAGTGGGAATATGTACTAAGAATGTGTGGTGAAAAGGCGTAAACAAGTAAATGAGGGGTTTTAAAGCGCGTCCTTAAGATTGGGGAGAGGTTCCATAAGGAACCCTCCCCTTGCTTTCTCGGGTTTCAGCGAAAGGGGATGATAGCTTGAGAGAGGAAACTTTAAAAGATGCTGTAAAGAAGCTGATTTTTAAAGCGGTGGTTGAGTTGCCGGAAGATGTTAAGCGTGCGATTAAAAGAGCTTATGAGAGTGAAGATTCGGAGCTTGCAAGAATTCAGCTTAGAGTGATACTTGATAATATTAGGCTCGCTGAGAGAGAAAGGAAGCCGATATGTCAGGATACCGGTGTAATGATATTTTATGTTGATGTTGGTGCTGAGTTTCCCCTGAAAGACATTAATCTCGAAAGGATCTTGAGTGATGCTGTTCAGGAAAGCACACGAGAGATTCCTCTGCGTCCTAACGCGGTTGATCCCTTAACGCGTTCTAATCCGGGAACCAATGTTGGGCCATCGATTCCCTATATAAATTGGAATGTTATTCCGGGTGTTGATTATATGTTAATAACTGCTGTGCCTAAGGGAGCTGGGTCTGAGAATATGAGCGCGCTGGTTGAGCTTCCCCCCGTAGAAGGATTAAGAGGCGTGAAAGCCTTTGTTTTGGAGTCTGTGATTCGCGCTGGTGGTAAGCCTTGTCCTCCAACGATAATAGGAGTTGGAGTAGGGGGAACCGCCCCTGTTGCGATGAAGCTCGCGGATATAGCGTCCTTGCGGAAGATAGGAACTCGTAATTCCGATCCTTTTATTGCTGATCTTGAGCGGGAGCTCCTTGAGAAAGTTAATTCCCTTGGGATAGGCACCATGGGGCTTGGTGGGAAAATAACGGCATTAGCTCTTCATATAGAAAGGGCTTATACTCATACCGCCAGCCTTCCCGTGGCTGTGAGGTTTCAGTGTTGGGCCTCGAGGAGGGCTTCTTTGCGTATAAGTAAGGACGGGGTAATTGAATATCTCTGAAAGCGGGGTGATACCTATTGGAATATCAACTTGAGACGCCGTTAACTGATGAGGATGTAAGGAAGCTTGAGATAGGAGATATAGTTTACCTCTCGGGGTTAATATATACGCTTCGAGATAGGGCTCACCAGCGAGCGATAGAATATAAAGCTCAAGGGAAAGCTCTTCCAATCGATCTTAGAGGAGCGGTTATATATCATTGTGGTCCCATAGTTAAAGAGGAAAAGGAAAAATGGTACATCGTCGTTGCAGGGCCAACGACGAGTGCCCGATTAAATCGTATTGAACCTGAGTTTATTGAAAAGTTTGGTGTTAAAGGAATAATAGGAAAAGGTGGTATGGATAATGGCGTTCTTGAAGCCATGGTGGAATATGGCTGCGTTTATCTTGCTTTTCCCGGAGGATGTGCTGTCTTAGCCGCTTCATTCATTGAGAAGGTGGAGGGAGTAGAATGGTATGATCTTGGTATGGCTGAAGCGATTTGGAAGCTACGGGTAAAGAACTTTGGTCCTCTTATAGTGGCTATGGATACGCACGGAGATAGTATATATAACAACGTTGCTGAGTTAACTCCATCCCTTGACGAAATTCTCTAAGTGCTTTTTTATCATTTCATCTGCTTCTTCGGCAGCTCTTGCTGAAGAAGAGGCGAGTTTGCCTATTTCCTGGGCTACTACGGCAAAGGTCTTTCCAGCGGTCCCGGCACGAGCGGCTTCTATCGCAGCATTAAGGGCGAGTAGCTTTGTTTGGCCAGATATCTTGGATATGGTTTTGACAACGGATTTTAGATCATTGTTAGCTTCAACAATGCTTTCTCCGACTAACTTCATATAAGTCTCAATCATTACTTGAATATCAAGATTTATCCTTTTTATAATTCCACTTAAAGCGAGAATGATTTTTTCCTTTTCTCCTTTACATGCGTCAAAGATGGCTTCAAATAATGGCCTAATTAACGGATTATATATGCCTATAAGGTGTTCCAGCGCTACCCCGGTTTTGTAGTTTTTTTCAGCAAGAGCAATCCTTTTTTCAAAATAGCGGGTGTCTATATCGTCCCTGATTAAGCTGGTTAGGTATTCCCTTAAAGCGAATTTCCATTCCTCTACCTTGGATGTCCCAAGAGCGCCTTTTTTCCCTTCCTCGACGCCAGAAAGATGGTAATATATTTTGTCAGAGAAATCAACCACTTTCTTCTCTAAAATATCGGTTATCTCTTTTAAAGCTTTTTCTTCCTCTTCTGATATCATTGCAAACTTCTTTTTCTGCTCTATCCTTTCATCCTCATGCATGATAAGCCCCCCTTTTATTTTTTAACTTCTTTTCGATATTCTAAATCATATTTAAAACCTGGTTCGGTGTCAAGAAGTAAGATCCTTTGATAGTTGTCTTGTTTGACAGCCTTCAGGATATTAGTTATAATTTTATTAAATAAGCTAAAGCTTTGTTTTAGAAAGGGGGGGATTTAGCGGTGAAAAAGCTGGTGGTTCTCTCATTGGTGTTAGTGGCTGTCTTTGCCTTTTCTACGAATGCGCTTCCAGCTACCAAGCTTTTCTTTGGGTCGACTCAGCTTCATCCTGCAGAGGAAAGGGAATTCATGATAGGAAAGCTTCTTAGGGCTTTTAAGGCTGAGACGGGCATTGATGTTGAATTTGTGGCTTTAACCTATAATGAGATGCTTTCCAGAATGATGGCTGAGCAAAAAAGCGGAAAGGTAACCTTATCTCTCGTTGGAGATCTGCATGGAGGATTGGATGTCATGGCTTCAAGGGGATTACTTCAGGAGATAAAAGATATATCTCTTCCTGATAGAACTTTTATTCCGACTCTTGAAAAGTACTCCGTGATAAAAGGGAAAAAGGTTTATGTGCCGTGGATGCAGGCTACCTATGTTATGGTTGTTAACAAAGAAGCTTATAAGTATTTGCCTGAGGGTCTTACGGTAGATGATATAAAGAAGCCAACCGAGAAATGGACCTATGATGCGCTCCTTGCATGGGTTAAGAATTTGAAGGAGAAGACTGGATCACCCAAGTTTGGACTTCCGATGGCTCCAAAAGGTTTATTCCACAGATTCCTTCATGGATATCTCCTTCCATCTTTCACGGGATATCAGGCTAAAAAGTTTGATTCTGCTGGTAGCATAAAGGCTTGGGAATACATGAGAAAGCTTGTTAAGTATACGCATCCTGCGAGTTCGACCTGGGCCGCGATGAGTGAGCCGTTGTCCAAGGGCGAGGTCTGGATTGCGTGGGACCATACTGCGAGAATTAAGCCTGCCATCGTTCAATCACCGGAGAAATTCGATGTTATTCCCGTTCCAAAAGGGCCTGCAGGCAGAGGGTATATCATAGTGGCGGTTGGACTTGCCGTTCCTAAGGGAGCCCCGGCGAAGGAAGAGGCGTATAAGCTTATAGAGTATCTGACGAGACCTGATATTCAGATTAGTGTTCTTCAGCATGTGGGCTTTTTCCCAACGGTTAAAGAGGCGGCTGGTGCAATTCCTGCGGGAGCGTTGAAGGTCTTAGCACAGGGCGTGGTTGCCCAATCTTCTGCCGCGGATTCCATTGTTGCTATGATACCGAATCTTGGAAAGCTTGGAGGAAAGTTTACCAATACGTATAGAGAAGTATTTAGGAAGGTTGTGCTTCAGAAAATGGATATAAAGAAGGAGGTTGCTCGTGCTGGTAAATACCTACAGAAGCTCTTTAAGGAGGCTGGAACTCCTATCCAGTAAAAACTATATCTCTCTTGGAGAGTTTTGGAGGGAGGGAGCTTTTAAGCTCCCTCCCTATTTAGTTTGAGAGGTGGTCTGCTTTGTTAATTCCCTACCTTTTGTTTCTTCCCACTCTGGTGTATCTCGCGGTTTTTATGGCATATCCGCTCGTTCAAGCTATTATTTTAACTTTCACGAGCGAAAGTGGCGCTGGCTTTACCCTATCGAACTGGTACTCGGTTTTTTCTGATCCTTTGTTCTGGGAAGCGCTTAAGAATACCCTTCTTTTAACCGGGGTTATTATTCCTCTTCAGGTTCTGCTTGCTCTGCTTTTAGCTCTTTTTGTGAATTCGAGATTTAGGGGATATATGATAGTAATATATTTTATAACCATACCGCTTGCTTTAAGCGATGTTTCCGCTGCCTTGATGAGCTATAACATATTTTCTCCCCAGGGTTATTTAAACAAGATCTTGCTAAACTTAGGATTGATACACGAGCCTATGTATTTCTTCGGATTTAATGTTAAATCGCGAGAGTTCTGGATAATAGTTCTTACCGAAGTTTGGAGAGCTACGCCTTTGGTTTTTGTTATTTTGCTCGCGGGCTTGCAGATGATAGGGAAGGAATATTTTGAAGCGGCGGATGTTTTCGGCTTCAGCAGATTGCAAAAGTTCTTTTACATAACGCTTCCTCTGCTTAAGACGAGTCTTCAGTCTGCTCTTCTTTTGAGGACGCTTTTTGCCTTTCAAATTTTCGGCGTGGTTTGGCTCCTTGCTGGCAGGGATATTCCCATACTTGCCGGAGAAGCCTTTTATCAGCAAACGGAGCTTCAGGACTATAACGTAGCTGCAGTTTACGGCGTTATAATAGCGATTATTTCCGTTATCATCAGCTGGTTTTATCTAACTTTCCTGAAAGGAACCAAGGAGTTGAGCGAGTCATGAGGGCCAAAAAACTTAGGAAGGTTATTATCTTTGTTATCTCGGTTCTCATTGGGCTTTGGTTTTTAATCCCCGTGGCTCTCATAACCCTTTCTGCTTTCGCTGTATCTGAAGATTATTACAATCCGCATCTTATAATACCAAGGCATTTTACCATTTCTCACTTCTATAAGCTGTTTTTCACGCTCGGCGCGGGACATGCTACGATGGTAAGCTTGCTCGTGGCGGGAGTTACTATAGCATTGAGCTTTATACTTGGTGTCCCAGCGGGATACGCTCTCGCCAGGTATAGGTTCAAGGGGAAAGACAGCCTGAAGCTGGTGATTTTAGCAACGAGGATGTTTCCTCTTATGATACTTGCTATACCGCTTTTGGTGATTTTCATGAAAATGGGGATAAGCGATACGGTGCTGGGAATAGCTTTAGCGCATACGACTATGGTGCTTCCATTCGTGATACTTATAACGAGCTCTATTTTCGCTGGTGTAGATGTAGAGTTTGAGGAAGCGGCTATGATTTTTGGTTTGTCGAGAGCAAAAGCGTTTTTTAAGGTAACCCTTCCCCTTGCCCTACCGGGGTTAGCGGCTTCAGCTATATTCGCTTTTATAATGTCTTGGAACGAGGTTTTCGTGGCCGCTATTCTCTCGCTTCAGAACAGAACACTTCCGGCTCATATATTGAGTACCGCGATGGATTCCCCTGATTATTTCAAGTTTACAGCGGGCTTTATAATGGCGGTTCCGGCTTTAATCTTTATCTATTTTGCGAGAAGATATCTGGTCTCCATGTGGGGTATATCCCTTAAGTAGTTTCTTATTTGGGAGGTAGGCTAAGCTATGGTCAAGGTTGTGCTTGAGGAAGTTACCAAGAGGTTTGGTAAGACCCTTGCGGTTGATAAGGTCAGTTTGGAAATAGAAAAAGGGGAGTTTGTGGTTCTTCTCGGCCCCTCCGGGTGTGGAAAAACGACGCTTTTAAGGTGTATTTCGGGCCTTGAGGAGGTTACCTCCGGTAAGATATTTTTCGATGATAAAGATGTGACAGCTCTTCCTCCTAAGGATAGGAATATATCCATGGTTTTTCAGAACTATGCCGTTTGGCCCCATCTCACTGTCAGGGAGAATATCTCCTTTCCCCTTCGAATAAAAAAGGTGGAAGAGAGCGAGATAAATAGAAAGGTTAGGTGGGCTTCCGAGCTTCTTAATATATCGGAGCTTCTCGACAGATATCCTCATCAGCTTTCCGGAGCGGTTGCGAGAGCTATAGTTGTGGAGCCCAGCGTTCTGCTTATGGATGAACCGCTTTCTAATCTGGATGCGCTTTTGAGAGTTAAGATGAGAAGCGAGATAAAGAAGCTTCAGGAAGGATTAAAGGTGACCACTATATATGTAACTCATGATCAGGTTGAGGCTATGACGATGGGAGATAGAATAGCTGTTTTAAGGAGTGGAAGATTGCAGCAAATAGGCACTTCTGAGGAGATATATCATCACCCCGCTAATCTTTTCGTTGCCGGCTTTATAGGGTCTCCTCAGATGAATTTCATCGATGTTCGCTTGAAAAGAGATGGGGAGGAGCTTCTTATAACTGCCGACGGGCTTGAGATCTTAATTCCGTCCAAGTATAGGGCTTTGCTTGAGGAAAGCGGAGAAGATAGCTTAATTTTTGGAATAAGACCTGAACACATATATCTTAAGGAAGAACGGGGCACGGTACCTTTTGATGCTGAGGTATATTTTGTCGAAGCCTTAAGATCTGACACGGTCGTTCACGCTAATGCTTCATTTGGAAAAGTAGTTGTAAAATTACCTGGGGATGTTCCCCTGAAGGAGGGAGAAAAGGTAAGGTTTTTCATAAATACTGGGAGGATGCACCTTTTCAGCAAGAAAACCGAAAAGGCTTTCTTTTAATCTGGGCCTAAGAGACCAATCTTAGCCGTTAATTTATCTAAAAGCGAGGAAGAATGGTGAAAAAATAGATATATTTGTTAGTAAGGATTGCTGAAAGCGTTTTCATATAACAGCTTCATGTGGTAAAATAGCTCTTTGGGAGCTTCCTTAATTGAAGGGGGGGATGAAAGAGGTGGGATCTTATATTGCAGTAACAATATTATCATACCTGTTTTATTTAGTTCTAACAGCTGGTGGCGGG
>Ga0256842_1003605_pt1 | contig 10208 bp, 8 predicted proteins | sample 4559240metaG_FD_185973 | JGI IMG/M metagenome (GOLD analysis project Ga0256842, IMG submission 185973) | Hydrothermal vent microbial communities from Guaymas Basin, Mexico - 4559-240 | ecosystem: Environmental > Aquatic > Marine > Hydrothermal vents | place: Mexico: Guaymas Basin | collected...
ATTCAAATGTGAAAAATGTGATGGATATATGATTCCGATAAAATACCAGAGTTTTCATGGCATTTTATATACTTGGGAAAAATACAAAAATTTGGATTAATCTAAATGCCCGTAGGGCACTTTTTTAGTTGTAAATAAAATTGAAATAATATAAAATAAAATTATGAAAATATTGGAGGGAAAAAATGAATGTTGAAGAAATGAAAAAAGAAGTTGTAATTAAAAAAGAAGAAATTGAAAATAGATGTATTGAACTTGGTGAAAAAATAACAACGGATTATAGAGATAAAAATTTATTGGTAATATCTTTGTTAAAAGGAAGTTTTATTTTTACAGCTGATTTAGTTAGAAAAATTGATTTGCCTGTTAGAATAGAATTTATGACTACATCGAGTTATGGACATGGAGAAGAAAATCTTGGAAAAGTAATTTTTAAACATGATTTAGAAATTGAGAATTTAAGTGAATTTGATGTATTGATAGTGGATGATATTACTGATTCAGCAATAACAATGAAAAGTGTTGTTGAGCATTTAAAAGAAAAAAATCCTAAAAGCATTAAATCATGTGTCCTTCTTGATAAACCTTCTAGAAGAAAAGTAGAGTACCAGGCAGATTATATAGGATTTACAATTGAAGATAAATTTATTGTTGGATATGGATTAAATTATGGTGACTATTACAGAAATGTTGATCATGTTTTTGCATTTGTAAAATAGAGTTAAAGGTGATGTTAATGAATCGAAAAATTTTATTTTACATAGTGATCCTAGTTTTGATTGCGTTATTAAGTGGCTGTGGCAATAATTATACATCTGATATAAAAGAAGTTAATGATACTGCCGAAATAATTGAAAATGATTTTTCACTATTAGAAAATAATATTAATAAGATTGCTGCTTCTTATTCTGAAATAATGGAAACTAAGCTTTCAGAAAAGGATATGAATGATATTAAAAAGAAATATAAATATAGTGAGAATGGAATTTTATATAATCCTATTTATACAGATTGTTCATCAGGATTACTTTCGGGATATAAAGAAATAGATGAATTGCTTGAAGAAAGACTTTATAAATCAGAAATTATTGATAAGGAATTTATTGATAGTTATAATAAGTTTGCAATTATCGATCAAGTATATTTAAATAGTAGTGATGGACTTTTAAGAGTTTACCCGGGAGTTGAGCTTATTTCAGGCGTTAGCCCAAAAGAAGCGTTTTCAGAGTTTCATTTTTATTATTTAGCTGATGAGGAGCATAATAAAGAAAAAAAAGGTGTTTGGTTATTGAGGCCTTATCGCGATCCTGTTACGCAGAAGTGGGCTGTCTCATTAATTGCACCATCGTATAGTAATGAATTATTATGTGTAATAGGTTTTGATTTTTTAATAGAAAATTTAAAAAAACAATATTTAGAAGATGATATGTTTTTAGTGTCTTCAGATGGTAATATTATTATAAGTGATGATTCTTATAATGAAATTTTTGGGCTACCTAATATTGAAAGTATTTATTTTTATGAAACTTTTATGGGAGAAATGTATTCAGGTGATAGTTATAATTTGAAAAAAAATAAGGATATTAGAGTTAGAGAATTATTTGATGAAATTATAAAAAACGATGTAGAACAATTTACTTATAAGTTGGATAGAAAATATACTGTAATAGTAGAAAAAATTGATGTTATTGATAGCTATTTGATAAAAATGATTTCTATGGATTAAGGGGTGATTGAAATTAAATTAAAATTAACTAAGCAATTTGAGAATAAATTGAATAGTTTTTTTTTACTGTTTGTGATAATTTCAGTATTAATAATAGCTTTTTTCATTATTGATATACAAGTTTATTTTACTGATATCGCTTATGATTCAATGAATCACCAAGTTTTAAATATTGGAGAGGAAATAGAATTAAAAATTAACTCAGTAGAAGATGATATAGTATATACCATTACAAGTGGAGCATTGAGTAAAACTGATAAAAGTATTAAAAGATTTTTATATAAATATCAGGATATTGTTAAAACTATTTCAATATATGATACTAATAAATCAGTAAAATATAACTTTAGTGATTTAAATAATTTCACTAAAGTTGAATTTGAAAGTAATGTTCAATCGTTAAATAAAAAAATGGAAATTATTGAAGAGAATGGAATAAAATATATTATAATTCCATATTTTGATGATAACTCTATTGTATTAAAAAATTATAAAGTTGAAATTGATATTGAAAATTTAATTATTAATTCAATGAAAGATTTTTATGTTAATGGAGAATATTGGACTTGGTATGTAGATAATCATAAGGAACTGATACCTATAGAATATTCAGAAGAAAAAATTTTAAACAATAAATTTTATTTATCAGAAGCTAATCATATAATAAATGACTTAGAAAATGGAATAAAAGGGTTTATTACTAATTCAGTAATTTATGATGGTTTAAAGAAAGTTTCATCTTCATATTATCCGTTATATTTTTATAATTATAAATATGGAATAGGAGTTTCAATTTATAATGTTTCAATAATTAAAGAAATAACATTAAAAATTTCATTTTTAGTTTTTTTATTCATAATTTTGACTTTTCTAATAATTTTTTATTTTTCTATATTAGTGGATAAAGAAAAAAAATCTACAATGAGATTTACTAATTCAGAAGAAAGTATAGATAGAATAATTAATTATGTACCTTTTGGAGTAGTACTTTATGACTCTAATGAAGTGGTGAAAGTCAATGATTATGCTAAAGATGAAGTTGGAATTATAGAAGGAATCATTTCAGAACCAATGATTAAAAAGTTCTCTGAAATAGAAAGTAGTAATGGAAATGCTATTAAAGTTAGATTAAAAAATGGAAAAGAGGTTTCGATTGTTGGAAGATTGACAACAATTACATACGAAACAAAAAAAGTGAATTTTTTATCATTTATTGATATTACAATAATAGATGAAGCAAGAGAGTTGGCAGAAGAATCAAATAAAATTAAAAGCAGATTTATTGATACGGTTTCGCACGAGATTAGAACACCTATGAATGGGATTATTGCATCTATTGAATTATTAGAAAGTATTGATATTGACAATGAAGAGGCAAAGAATTATATAAAAATAGTAAAAAGTTCTTCAGAAAATTTATTAAGTATGGTAAATGATATACTTGAAATGTCGAAAATTGAAAATGGTAAATTAACTATTAATTATTCTAATTTTAATTTAAGAGAAGTGTTAAGAAGTGTTTATTTACAGTTTTTTGCAATGGTTGATAATAATAAAATTAATTATTCAATATCTATTGATGAAAATTTGCCTATTATTGTCAGGAGTGATGAAAATAAATTAAGACAAATACTTATTAATATCATTGGGAATGCTGTTAAATTTACTGCTACTGGTGAAATTCTAGTGAAAGTTAATCAAATTGAACAGGTAAACAATATTGTTAATATTGAATTTATAGTTGCCGATACGGGTATTGGTATTGAAGAGAAAGAATTGGGGAAAATATTTAATGAGTTTTATCAAATTGAAGATTCAAATAAGAGAAATTATCAAGGTAGTGGTTTAGGAACAACTATTGCTAAGAAACTTGTTTTATCTTTAGGTGGAAATATAAATGTTGAAAGTCCCAATAAAATATTAGATGATTTTAATTGCGGATCTAAAATAAGTTTTAATTTATATATGGAAACTGTTGAGACTGTAAATAATAGTAATGAAAAAGAGATTGAAAACGGTGAAATTGAGAAAAGAAATCTTAAAATTTTATTAGTTGAAGATAATAAAATAAATGCTAAAATCACTAAAAAAATACTGAATAATGCAAAATTTGAAGTAGATGTGGCGTTTGATGGACAGGATGTAGTTGAGAAATATAATGAATCCTATGATTTAATTTTAATGGATATTCAAATGCCTATAAAAGACGGATTTGAAGCTACAAAAGAAATAAGAAATTTAAATAAAGAAATTATTATAATTGCATTAACTGCAAATAATAAAGAAGTTATTAGAAAAAAAGCTGAAGAAGCAAATATGAATGGAATCATAGTCAAACCATTTTCAAAAAGTAAAATTTCCGAAATATTAAATATTGTAAATAATTAAATATTTTATAATTATCTGGGTATATAGTTATTATATTCAGATAGGAGGTTTTTATTTATATGAATAAAACTGGAAAGATTGATGTAAAAGCTTTAAAGCTATTATTAGTAATAATTTTCTTAGGTATGTTTTTTAATCCCGTAATAGATTTTTTTACAAATATTTTATGGTTTAAATCAATAGGGTATGTTACAACGTTTTGGAAAATAATTTATTCGAAAATTAAAATATTCACAGTGATTACTATTTTGATTAGTGGAGCGATTTATTACTATATAAGTGTTTTAAATAAAAATTATAAAAAATATTTTAATGATGATTTTGTAGTTATAAGTAAATATAGAAATTTAAAATTGTTTTTAGGTTCTCTTATTGTTGGTATAATGTTTGGCTATAGTTTTACTAATTTTATGTGGAAAGATGTTTTACTTTTTTTAAATGCACAAGCGTTTAATAAAACAGATCCAATTTTTAATATGGATATTGGTTTTTATGTTTTTAAATTGCCGCTTATAAAAAGTTTATTATCGATAGTAATATTTATACTTATTTGGATGACAGTACTAACAGCTTTATATTTTATTATTGTATATAGGAAAAAGAAGATTCATAAAGAGAAAGTCATTGAATTTGATGAATATAGGAAAAAATTAAATATAAAACAAATATTTTGTAATCATTCATATAAATCATTGATTAGAGCAATAATGTTATTGAGTGTAACTATTTTAATATTAATTGGAATTAATTATATTCTTTCATCATATAAGCTTTTATATTCTTCAATGGGAATAATATATGGAGCGGGATACACTGATGTTCATATTACATTATTATCATATAAAATATTATCTGTAGCTTCATTTATAGCTGCTATAGTAGTGTTTATCGGATATAAAAAAACTAATGTTAAAATTGCAATTTCTGCACCAATTGCAATCATAGGAATTCACATTGTCAGTTTTATTGTAGCTTTTACAGTGCAACAACTTATTGTACTTCCAGATGAAATTTCAAAAGAAGAAATGTATATAAAAAATAATTTGGAATATACACAAAATGCATATGGAATAAACGATGTAGATTTCATAGATTATGATCCTAAAACTGATTTAACATATAAAGAAATTGAAAGTCAGACTGATATTATTAATAATATTATGATTAATGACTATAGACCATTGAAACAAACATTTAATGAAATACAAGGAATTAGAATGTATTATCAATTTAATGATATTGATGTTGATCGTTATGAAGTAAACGGTAAATATACTCAAATGTTTATTACTCCTAGAGAAATTACATTAGATAAACTTCGAGAAGAAGCTAAAACTTGGCTTAATAAACACTTTAAGTATACACATGGTTATGGAGCTGTTTTAGCACCTGTAAATGCCGTGACTAGTGATGGACAACCAGAACTTTTAGTTAAAAATATACCTCCGGTAACGGATTCTGATATAATTATAAATGAACCAAGAATATATTTTGGTGAAATGCTTTCTGATTATATTATTGTTAATTCTGATGAATATGAATTTGACTATCCATCGGGTGACGATAATAAGGAAATAAAATATGATGGCAAAGATGGAGTTAAATTAAATAATTTGAATAAATTATTGTTTGCTATTAAAAACAGAAGTATAAAATTATTAGCTTCTGGAAATATTAATAGTGAAAGTAAAATAATTTTTAATAGAAATATATACAAACGATTATACGCGATTGCGCCATTTTTTAAATATGATACCGATCCATATATTGTTGTGAATAAAGAGGATGGGAAATTATATTGGGTAATTGATGCCTTTACTACTACTAAAAATTATCCATATTCTAAACCGTTTAGATTTAACGGATCAAAAATCAACTATATGAGGAATTCAATAAAAGTTGTTATAGATGCGTATGATGGAACGGTAACTTATTATAAATATGATAATGAACCTATTGTTGATGCTTATGCAAAGATATTCCCTGATTTATTTAAAGATAGAGATGAGATGCCTGAAGGATTAAAATATCATGTAAAATATCCGCAAGATTTTTTCAATTTACAAGCAAATGTTTATGAAACATTTCATGTAAATAATCCTAAAGTCTTTTATAATGGAGAGGATGTTTGGCAAATTGCTAACGAAAAGTATATGGATGAAACAGATGTTGTGAAAACAAATTCACAATATGTTACTTTTAAATTGCCGGAAAGTGAAAATGTAGAATTTTTGCTTACAGTTCCATTTACACCAAATGGCAAAGGGAATATGACTTCTTTATTTGTGGCTAGGAATGATTCTGAAAATTATGGGGATTTGTTTGTTTATAAATTCCCAAAAGATAAAGTAATAAAAGGTCCAGTTCAAATTGAAACTCAAATTGATCAAGATTCAGTTATTTCTCCGCAATTTACTTTATGGGGGCAGAAAGGATCAAGAATTTTACGAGGAAGTGTAATAATAATACCAATAAGTGATGCGCTTTTATATGTAGAGCCTATATATTTGCAAGCAGATAGTCAAAATAGCTTGCCTGAAATGAAAAAAATTATAGTTTTTTTTAATAACAAAATTGTGATGGAAGATACATTAGAATTATCATTACAAAAAGTATTTGATTATCAAATTGAAGATAAAGAAGATGAAATTAAAATTAATAATACTGATGGCTTAAAGAAAAGACAAATTGAAATTCTAAATGAAATAAATATTGAGTTAAACAAGTATAAAGAAAATGTGGATAAAATCGAAGAATTAATTAATGAATTTAACGAATTAAATAACAGTAAATAGAATTAAATTTTGGAGGAAAAAATGAATAAACTTAATTTATGTATTATTTTTGGTGGAAAGTCTGCTGAACATGAAGTGTCTTTACAATCAGCTTATAATATTGTAGAGGCTGTAGATAAGGAAAAATATAGTTTGACTTTAATAGCAATGAATAAAGAAGGTAAATTTTATCTTTGTGATAGTTTGAATTTTTTAGAAAATATTGATAACCCAAAAGATATAAAAATTAAGAATACTGACAATCAGATTGCATTTGTCCCAGGAGAAAGAGGAAGTTCAATTTATAGTTTAAGAGATAATAAAATGATTGATTCTATTGATGTGATTTTTCCAATTATACATGGACCCTTTGGAGAAGACGGTAGTCTACAAGGCCTTTTAAAGTTGATTGATGTGCCATTTGTTGGAGCTGGCGTTGTTGGTTCCGCTGTAGGTATGGATAAAGATATTATGAAAAGATTATTGAGAGATAATGATATTGACATTGCTGATTTTATAATATACCGAGATATTTTAGAAGCTGATTACTTGAGTGCTAAAGACAAACTTGGAATTCCCATGTTTATAAAACCTGCTAATTTAGGTTCTTCTGTAGGGATTTCAAAAGTTACAAATCAAGATGAATTTTTAAACGGACTCGAAGAAGCTTTTAGATTTGATGGAAAAGTAATAGTTGAAGAATTTATTGATGGCAGAGAGATCGAATGTGCTGTAAAAGGGAATTTAAAAACGAAGGTTACATTTCCTGGTGAAATTTTACCAACGGATGAATTCTATTCATATGAAGCAAAATATATAAATGAGACAGGAGCTGTTTTAAAAATTCCTGCTGAATTAGATAATAATATTGCAGACAATATTAAGGAAATAGCAAAGGAAACTTATAAATTATTAGAAACTCGAGGACTTGCAAGAATTGATTTTTTTGTTACGAAAGATAGAATTTTGGTGAATGAAATTAATACGCTTCCAGGATTCACTAAAATTAGCATGTACCCAAAACTTTGGAAAAATGAAGGGGTAGAATATTCTGATTTAATTGATGAATTAATAGTTTTTGCAATTGAGGAATTTGATAATAATGATAAATTACTTTCAACAATTTAATTATTCAAAAAGAGAGAGCAAAAATGCTCTCTCTTTAAATATATTTAAGTAATTCTTTCTTTGTTAAAGTATCTGTAAATGATGCATTTACTGATGTTTTATAAATGTTTATAAAATCATCATTTGATAAGTTAAATGTATTTTCCATAATATTATATTCATTATTTAATGTTGTATTTGAAACAGTCATGTTATCAGTATTTAAAGTCACATTTACATTTAAATCAAGCAATTTTTTAAAAGGATGTTTTTCAAATGATTCAAAAGATTTAGTTTGAATATTGCTAGTTGGGCAAACTTCTAAAGTAATGTTTTTATCTTTTAATAGTTTGATTGTGTTAGCATCATTTATTGCACTTACTCCATGACCAATTCTAGTGGCATGTAATTCATTAACTGATGTTGCTATATTGGAATAACATCCGGTTTCCCCAGCATGTACAGTTATATTAAAACCAATATTTTTTGCTAAATCAAATGCCTTTTTATGAATTATTGGTGGAAAATCAGCTTCGTTACCTGCTAAATCTACAGCTACAACTCCTCGTCCTAAATATTTTTCTGATATTTTAAAAATTTCAATATTTTTCTCAACACTCATGCTTCTTATGCCACAGATAATAAGATTGTTTTTTATACCAGTTTTTTTTGTTCCATTGTTTAAACCTTTAATAACCGATAATATAACTTCATCTATTGTTAAACCGTTATTAATATGATATATTGGTGCAAATCTAACTTCTACATATTTTACATTTGATTCTTCAATATTCAAAATATACTCATAAGCAATTCTTTCTAAATTTTCTTTTGTCTGCATAACTTCTATCGGTAGTACAAATCTCTCAAGATATGTTTTTAATGAATCGCAATTTGCAGGAGCCCTAACATATTCAACAAATGAATCAAATGAATCTGTAGGTAAATTTATGTTCAATTTTTTTCCTAAATCGAATATTGTTTTTGGATTGATACTACCATCTAAATGCGAATGTAATTCAATTTTAGGTAAATTTTTATTTTTCATATAACCACCTTTCTTGTTTACAATATAATATAAGAAAAACAAAAAAAAAGATAGCGAAAGATTAAAAATTTGTGTATAGTATATAAATGATTGAAGGAGTATTTATGAGTAAATTAAAGGATGTTAAAAAAGAATTGTATGAAAACAATTATAAAATTATTGTTCTGAAGAATGAAGAAATAATATTTACTAGTATGGAACGTGGAATTAAACCAATTTATGATTTGCAAAACTATGTTAATCACGAATTAATTAATAATGCTTATGTTGCAGATAGAGTTACTGGTAAAGCCGCTGCTATGGTTTTATCTCATTTGAAAATTAAAGGTATATTTACTGAATTAATTTCAGAAAATGCAATTGAAATTTTCAAGAAAAATGAGATTGAAGTTGAATATAAAACTAAAGTAAAAAATATTTTGAATAGATCAAAAAATGATCTATGTCCAGTTGAGAGAATTTCATTTAACGAAACAGATGTTAATGTATTATTAATTAATATAGAAAATTTTTTGAAAGAATTATAAGGAGTAGATATGAATAATAAAACTCGAGAATTGACTTTAAGCGGGATGTTTTTGGCATTTGGAATAATTGTACCGTATATATTTCATATTGCAAATTTGGGAGGTCCAATTTTTCTTCCAATGCATATACCGGTATTATTAGCAGCATTTTATGTTAATCCAATTTATGCTTTCAGTATTGGATTTTTAGCACCTTTATTAAACTCAATTTTAACGGGAATGCCTGTTTTGTATCCAATTGCAATTATAATGTCGTTTGAATTAGGTGCATATGGATTAATTACAGCTATTATTTATAAAAAAAGCAATTTACTTTTAGCATTAATTTCTGGTATGATTGGTGGAAGAGTGGTGGCAGGATTAGTGGTTTTTATTTTACAAAGTTCTTTTGGTTTGAAAATGAATCCTTTATTATATTTAAAAGGAGCATTGATAACAGGAATGCCTGGAATTGTGATTCAGATAGTATTAATTCCGGTAATTGCTAAGAAATTTAAAATTAAAAGTATTTAAATAGAGTAGAGAAGCAATTGCTAAGAATTACCTCCCTCTCATTGAACCGTACATACGGGTCTCGTATACGGCTCTACAATTTATATTCCAACATTTCTTAGATAATAATTTAAAGGATTGACCAA
>Ga0256842_1003606_pt1 | contig 10206 bp, 10 predicted proteins | sample 4559240metaG_FD_185973 | JGI IMG/M metagenome (GOLD analysis project Ga0256842, IMG submission 185973) | Hydrothermal vent microbial communities from Guaymas Basin, Mexico - 4559-240 | ecosystem: Environmental > Aquatic > Marine > Hydrothermal vents | place: Mexico: Guaymas Basin | collected...
TCCTCCTGATAGTACAAGTTCATATAAAGATAATTGGGAGCTTTCCACTGCTCGTGCTGTAAGTGTTGTAAAAGAACTTATAAAAGATAGAATTGATCCAAAGAAGATTGAAGCTGCTGGAAAAGCAGAGTTTGACCCAATTACCTCAAATGCTACAGAAGCAGGAAGAGCTAAAAATAGAAGAGTTGATTTGCAATTTTTCTCACTTGATAGTGGAACAAAAGATAAAGCTCAAAAGAGTATATTAGATACAACCGCGAAGGTAAAATAGTTGAAGAAAATAATTATACTTTTTTTGCTATTAAGTACCAACTTACTTGTTGGGGCAGATGCAATTCCAACAGTAAATCTTAGTTTAAGTGCTCCAAATTCTCCAGAACAACTAGTAACTAGTCTGAATTTATTGGTTGTTCTTACTATACTTGTGTTAGCACCATCTATGGTATTTATTGGAACAAGCTTTTTAAGACTTATTGTAGTTTTTTCATTTTTACGTCAAGCTTTAGGAACGCAGCAGATGCCTCCAAATCAAGTTTTGGTAGCACTAGCTTTAATTTTAACATTTTTTATTATGGAACCAATTGCTACGAACTCTTATAATATAGCAGTAAAGCCATATTTAGCTCAAGAGATAGGTTATCAAGAAGCATTTGTAAAAGGTGTTCAACCTTTTAAAGCTTTTATGGTTAGAAATACGAGGGAAAAAGATTTAGCTCTATTTTTTCGTATAAGAAAACTTGAAAATCCTAAAAATATAGAAGATGTTCCACTCACTGTGGCAATGCCAGCTTTTATAATAAGTGAGTTAAAAACAGCTTTTCAGATAGGCTTTTTGCTATATCTTCCATTTTTAGTCATAGATATGGTAGTGGCTTCAGTACTCATGAGTATGGGTATGATGATGCTTCCACCTGTTATGATTTCTTTACCATTTAAGCTATTAGTCTTTGTTTTAGTTGATGGTTGGAATTTATTAGTAGGTAACCTTGTAGCTAGCTTTCATTAGTATAGTGGAATTGTTATTATAAATATTGCCCCTTTATCTTTATTTTCAAAAGTAAGGGTACCATGAAAATTATTTTCAACAATCATTTTTGACATATAAAGACCTATACCCGTTCCTTGAGATTTAAATTTTGTAGTAAAATATGGTATAAAAATTTTATCTTTTATGTCATCTGAAATTCCAAGAGCATTATCTTCTATTGAAATAATTACTTGATTATCGTTAATTTTAGTATTAATATATACTTTTGGATTTTTTATTTTATTTGAAGATAAAGCATCTTTTGCATTATTTAAAATATTTAACATTACTTGTTCTAATTTTTGTTTATCTCCTTGCAACATTATGTCTTTTTCACAAAAACTAGATAAATCTATGTGATTATTAGTAAATGAGTCTTGTGTGATATCAACTGTATTTTTTATTAAATCTTTTAGTTTAAATTCATTATATTTAATATTTGGTTTAAAAAAATCACGAAATACATCTATAGTTTTTGAAAGATGTATGATATTTTTTTCCATTCTAGTTAGACTTGTTCTTAAAATATCTTTTGTAAGTTTATTATTTTCATCTAGTAAAATTATTTTACTTAATGATAATCCGATTGCATTTAATGGTTGTTTCCATTGGTGAGAGATATTACCTAGCATTTCACCAAGTGCTGCTAATTTATTTTGATGCTCTGCTAATAATAGTTTCTTTTTATTTATTTTTAATTCTTTTATCACATTATTTTTATATCGTATAAAGATTTCTTCTATTTTTTTAGTTATTATTATTAATATAACAGCTAGTAGTACTCCAGAAATTAGCAAAAGAAAAATTATCTTTAAAATAGATTTACTTGATTGTTCTTTTAACTTATCTTTTTTTAGTTCTATTATTTCATCTATATAGTCTGTATATTCAGTTGCTTCTATAATCCATCTCCAAGAATCAATACTATCTACATAGGATATTTTTTTTATATGTTTATTTGTATAATTTATAAAACCACCACCATTTTGTGCAATTTTTATACTTTTATCAAGAGTAAATTTATTGTTTTCTCTTTTCTCATTAATAATGTTTTGTCTTAATATAGATTTTTTTGCATGTGTTAATAATTCTCCATTATAAGTGTATACAGAGAAGTAACCACTTGTATCATATTTTAGATTTTCTATTTCATTTAAGATTGTTTTTTGTAAGTCTTTTTCAAAATCGACAACATACTCTCCTGTTCCGACAAACAAATCAAGTAGTTTAAAGTATCTGTTATATCCAATTTTTTTATAATTTATAGCTAAATTATATGGTTTTCTCCAATACCAAGTATAAAATGTACTACCATTTTTTTTAACTAGTTTAGCAGTATTTTTTACAACAAAATCACCTTCAATATCTTGATAGTTTGAAAAATCTGTTCCTTCTAGATCAGGGCTAATTGGTAATAAAATATTTTTTAAATCCATTGAATATATAAAATAATAACCTCTTCCATTATGAAATCTTATAGGTCTTAAAGCATCTTTTACCAATTTTAGAATTTCTTTTTTACTTTTACTTTTATTTTGTATATAGATATTTAAAATTATTGCATATGCTTCATCTACTCTAGATTTTAGATTCTTTTTTAGATTTGATTCAGCAAGTTTTTTTTTGTACTTTATACTTCTAATTAGAGAGTTAACTTCATTTTTAACCATATTTTTTTCTGTTTTTATGTAGTTATGTTTGATATCAGCTATTGCTTCATCTCTATGAAGAATAGTATTTCTAAAAACTATATAACTTGTAGAAATAAAAAACAATATACCTATAACAGCTGGTACAATTTTTATGAGTAAAAGTATTTTTTTTTCTTCTTTATTCATTTATAAGTGCATTTAAGTTAAATTTAAACCCATCTTTCCCAGTTTTTTTTATTTCATACATAGAATTATCTGCATTTTGAAGTAGTTCTTCTTTGGACTTTTTCATTTTATTTGGGTCGTATATATCTATTCCAATAGAAGAAGTCATTTTTATTTTTATTTTTTTATTTATAATATAATTAGACCTTAATTTTTTTAATATTTCTTTGGTAAGATTTTTAATTTCATTTTTATTTGATATACCTTCTAATATAATTATAAACTCATCACCACCAATTCTTGCAAGAGTATCTATTTTTCGTATTGATTTTTGCATTCTACAAGTTGCTTGTATCAGCACTATATCTCCTATCTTATGTCCATATTTATCATTTATTTTTTTAAATCCATCAAAATCTAAAAACATTACAGCAAAACAAGTTTTATCTCTGTTACTTCTTAGTATTGCTTGATTTAATCTGTCATTTAATAATACTCTATTAGGAATACCTGTTAATACATCGTGATTGATTGTATGTTGAAGTGTCAATTCTCTTTTTTTCTCATTTGTTTTATCTTGAATAGTTTTTAATAGTGCATATATATTATTATTTTCATCTTTTAAAGGTATGGTTTTTATATCTAGATATAATTTATTACCATTTTTACTAATAATTTCATGTAAACGCATAATGCTATGTCCTACATTAATAGCTTCTATATTATCACATTTGTGACTTTGATTATTACAAAAATTATCAAATCCATGTAGTGCTTTATGACATTTGATAGGTTTATCTTTTGTCCAAAATCCATTATTTTTTATTTTTTTATTTGCAAATAATACGTTATGATTTAAATCAGTAACCATCATAGGTTCAGGAAATTCATTTAGGATTGATTGCATCAGAAGATTTTTCTTTTTTAAATCTCTATTTTTTAAAATATGACTAGATTCTTTTGCTAAAATATTTAATAGATCTCTAACATTAGTTGGTTTTACTACATAGCCTGAAATTTTATATTTAATTGCTTTTAAGAAAGTATTTATGTCTGTAAATACAGTATGTAATACAATAGTCGCTTCGCTGTCTATTTCTCTTATTTTTTCAGCCATATCAAGACCATCCATTAGAGGCATACCATAATCAGTTAAAATTATATCTGGATGATATTTTAAAAATTTTTCTAAGCCATCTTTACCATTTACTGCACTATGACATTTTTTGAAATATACATTAAATAATTCACATAATTCTTCAAGTTCACTTTGATCATCTTCAACAATAAGAATTGTAATATTTTCAAAAAGAGAATAATCTATATTTACTTTGTTCAAGCTATATCCTTCAGCTTTATCATGTATTTATTGCCATATATATTTTGAATTAAATCAGTAGATGTTAATTTCTTTCTTAATCCATATATTACATTTCGTATATTTTTAGGATTGTATTCTTTTGTGGTATGACTCCATATATAGTAAAAAATTTTTTCACCATCAACAGGTATATTAGGATTTTCTAATAGTATTTTTAAAAGTTTTATTTCACTAGTAGTTAGCTTTACAGGTTTGTTTTGATTTAAAAGAATATTTGCTTCTTTTTTCCAAAAAAGTCCATTATCTAAACAAATTATACTTTTTGAGACTTCTAGTTTTTTTATACATAAGTTTAAACTATTTTTTAATTTTACTGAAGTAAGAGGTTTTATGAGATAATCCACAATATCTAGTCTTATAGCTTTTAGTAGTTTTTCTTTATCATCATGTGCACTAATGATAACTATCGGTATACTTTCTCCTTGATTTTTTATTGTTGATATAAAAGAGAAGCCATCAGTTTCAGGCATTTCTATATCTGTAAATATTATATTTGGCTTTTTTAAATTTACAAGATCTAAAGCATCTTTTGCATTTGAAGATTTATAAATTTTTGCAAATAATAAAGTAAAGTAATCTACCATTCCATCAAGAGATTCTAAGTCATCATCAACTACTAAAGCTGTATATTTTTTAAGTCTTTTCATGAACGATGCTCTCTTCTATATATAGTATTAAATATACAAATATTATATCACAAGAGTGTCTTTATACTGTCTTTTTTTAAAGTATAATTTAAAATTAATTAATTTGCTATGTCCTTTGCAAAATCTATAAGATTTTTACTCCAGTATAAACTTAATGGGCTTACTTTTTTGACGGGTATTTGGAGTTCATTTGCTATTTGTTTTGCTATTGCATCTGAAAATTCTGGTGAGGTAAATATAACACTTACTTTGTTCTCTTTGGCTTCTTCTATTAGATGCTTTAACTCTTTAGGTTTTGGGTTCTTCCCTGCTATTTCTATAGATATTTGAGTTAAGTTGTACTCCTTTGCAAAATATCCCCAAGATGGATGAAAAACCATAAAATTATAATGTTTTTGTTTTAAAATACTTTTTATCTTTTTGTCTGTATTTTCTATGTGTAATAAAAAATTATTTAAATTATTTTTATAGTAATTTTTATTTTTTTTATCAATATTTACAAGAGCATTGTATATGTTTTTTGCTATTATTTTTACATTTGTTGGATTAGTCCATATATGAGGGTCTTTTTTTTCATTATGTTCATTTTCATTATGAGAATGACCTTTTATACTTATCTTTCTAATACCTTTAGAAATATTTACTATTTTCATATTGGAATTTTGATTTTTAAATCTATCTAACCATACTTTTTCGAACTCAACTCCTATACTAAAATAGATATTTGCTTTTGATATGGCCTTCATTTGTGATGGTTTTGGCTCATAAGTATGTGGAGAGTTGCCTGGTTTTACCATTATAGTTATATCTACTTTATTACCACCAATTGCTTGCAAAAATGTTTTTTGAGGTAAAATACTTACTATAGTATTTATTTTTGCAAATAAAAAAGTGTTGATAATAAGTACTAATATTGTTATTTTTTTCATAATATAATTATAGTCAAAAACGTTCTACATGTAAAGCTGAAAGTTAGACTATTTTTTACTACAGCCATTAGCATTTACTTTATCCAATAAAGGAGTTTTTTTACATTTATCATATAGATTTATAACACCATCATTATCACTATCTAATGCACAACCATATTTGTCGACTTCTGCTAAGGAAGGTGTATTTTTACAGATATCAATATAGTCATATACTCCATCATTATCACTATCTATTTGTATATTTTTTGTAGCACAGCCTGTTAAAAATATTGATATAATTAAAGTAGTATATATGGTTTTCATTAAAACATTCCTCCTCCACCCATACCACCACCAGCACCACCACCAGTACCACCACCCATACCACCACCAGTACCACCACCGATTCCTCCAAAGCTACCGTCCAAACTACTGTCCAAACTACTGTCCATCATGCTATCAAAACTACTTGGCATTTCATTAACAGAATTGTTTTTATTATTAATTTCTTTTTCTTCTCTCATCTTATTTTGCCTCTGTTCTTTATTTTGATGTATAATATTAATAATTTCATGCATTTTTTCTTCTCTATTTTGATTTTTTTGTGCAGTTATTCTATTTTTTATTTCATTCATATAACGATATTTATATTCTTTATTAGTTTGATTCATTTTTTCTATTAATTTATCAATAGTTTTACTTTTAGCAATATCAATATTAACTTGGTTCTTTTCTATAGTTTTTGTAAGATTTTTTTGGGCTATTTGAATATTTTCTTCAACTTTTGGGTAGTCAATATTTTCTACAGCATCTAATATGTTTTTATGCGCTTGAAGTATATTTTTTTGAGTTAATTCAAGATTTTCACTTTGAATTTCTTGCGTTTTAATTATTTTGTCAGCCATTTCTCCTATTCTATCAGCCATAGTACCAATATCACTAGAGAGTTGAAGCATGCTCTCTTGTGAATTTTCATTATTTTTTGTAGCTATGTTTGCAAATTCTTTAGATAATGAAATTAATTCTATAGAGAGATCATATGCATTTTTAGCTATATTTTCTTCCTGTGTTTGAATTTGAATTCCATCTTGATTTACAACTATTTCTGCTGCATATATTGAGCTTGATAAGCTTAGTAACAAACTTATCGATATTATTTTTGCTTTCATTTTTGTATCCTTGTTTTGATAAAGAAATTATGACATAGAAGTGTTACCTAAATGTTACTTCTATTTTTGTTCCTATATCTACTTTACTTTGTATTTTTATTGTGTAACCTAGTTTTTTAGTAAGCTTTTGAACTATATCAAGTCCAAGCCCTATGCCTCTATCTGTCTCTTTATAATACCTGTCAAAAACTTTATTAGTATTTTTTATACCTATACCACTATCTTCTATAGTTAGCCTATATTTATCAATCTTTATTATTATTTTACCATTTTGTTTGTTATATTTACAAGCATTTGATAAAAGATTATCTACGATTCTAGTAAATTCATCTTTTGAGGTTTTAAGTTGTGAAACTTGGATATCAACTATAAAATCTATGTGAGGATAAATATATTTGTAATAATCAATTTTTTCATAAATGAGTTGTTTTATCTCTATTTTTTTTATATCAATATTGTTATTTTTTATAATCATTTCTAAATTACCATATAAAGAGCTTATATTTCTGGCTGAAAATTCTATTCTTTTTATAGCTTCATCTGATTTTTTTTGTTTTAAAATTTGTAAGTTCAATAATATAGATGATATAGGAGTATTTAAATCATGAATTATATCTTTCAAAAATTCATCTAAAAGTCTAAAAGCATTTTTTAAAGGGCTTAGTGCATATATAGAGTAAAATATTGAGAGTATAAATAGCATTATACTACTCAAAAAGAAATACAATAAGCTTTTTTCTTTTATTTTGCTCAATTTTTCTCTATATTTATTATACGGATAGATGATTTTTAGAGTGCTAGTTTTTGAATTTGGTATATCAAAATAGGCAAAGATTTCATTAGTTTTTATATTTAAATTAAATAAGTTTTTTTTATTTTGTATAGGTACTATATCTACTTTTATATCTTTATCAGTAAAGGTATAATTATATAGCTTAATTTTATTGAAAATTTCTATATGAAGGGAGTTTTTTTGCTCATTAAAATACAAAATAAATATAATAGCATTAAGTATAGTCAAAGTAGTAAAAAATAGAAAAAAACTTTTAAGTAATGATTCTTTTTCAGATTTTTTCAAGCCTATATCCTTGTCCTCGTATGTTTGTTATATCTACTTCTAAAAGCTTTTTTATCTTTGTTATGTGAACTCTAAGACCAACATCGCTATTTTTTTTCATTAGTTCAAAGATTAAATTTTTATCTACAATATTACCACAGTTTTTTAAAAATAGTAAAAATATCTCTTTATCTACTTGAGGTATATTTATGATTTCACTATTTTTTTTCAACTCATCAGTTTTGATATTGTACTCTAGATTTTTATAAGTAATTACATCCATATTTACTTTTAGTTTTGCATTAATCCTAACTAAAAGTTCATCAAATTCAAATGGTTTTTTTATATAATCATCTCCTCCAACTTGAAAGCCACGAGAAAGAGAGTCTATGTCTTTTAGTGCTGTTATAAAAAAAGCAGGTGTTTTATCACCACTATCTCTAAGCTCTTTTAAAAAATCAAAACCATTTAAAAAAGGGACATTTACATCTAGTAGATATAAATTAAATTCATGTTCAAAACTTAAATCAAGTGCAAGATTACCATCTTTTGCAAGAAATACTTCATATCCTTGCATCTCTAAAAGTTCATTTAATGTTTGTGAAAGTATTTCATCATCTTCTAAAAGTAAGATTTTATACAAACCTAATCCTTCATTCTCTTTTCTAGTATTTTAGCATAATAAGAGATAGGATAGGTAAGGGCTAGATAACCAAGGGCCAAAGGTATATAGCTTTCTAACGTTGAATAAGTATAGGCATTAACCTCTTGAGCATTCATCGTAAATTCACTAATAGATATGATAGATAAAAGTGAAGAATCTTTAATTATAGAAGCAAATTGCCCTGTAAGAGGGGGTAATATTCTTTTGTATGCTTGAGGAAATATAATATACATATAAGATTGAGTTGGAGTAAATCCAAGTGATTTAGCAGACTCATACTGCCCTTTATCTATACTTTTGACACCTGCTCTTATAATCTCAGTAACATAAGCTCCACTAAACATGGCTAGTATAACAGTCCCTACTATATAGCGATTATCAAAACCAAGATTACTTGCAAATACATAGAAAAATATAAGAATTTGAACTAAAAGAGGAGTTCCACGGATAATCTCAATATAAAAGCGTGAGAAAAATCTGACTATTATAACTTTTGAATTTTGACCATAGGCAAATATAACACCGATTAGAAGACTAAGTATAAGTGCAAAAAATGAGATATAGATAGTCATAAAAAAACCATCTATGAACTTTTTTCTATACTCCCATATACTATCCCATTGGAATTCATAGTTTATATTTGTAAACATAAAATAAAAAAGAGTAAATATAGACAAACTTAACACTAAAAAGTTGAAGATATAAACACTTTTTTTAGTCTCTATATCTTTTTTTTGATCAATTTCTTGGATAAAAAAATCTTTTAAAATAGTTTATCCCTAGAAAAAGAATTGTATGCCAAGCTTATCAAAAGTAGCTCTAGCTTCTGTTAGGTATTTTTTTGAAAGATTATCAAAAGTTCCATCACTTTTTGCTTTTTTGATGAAAGCATTTACTTTTGCTTTAAATTCATCGTTACCTTTTTTTATTGCCATTCCCCAATGCTCTGGAGATTTTTGAAAAGGTTTGAGAAGTGCAACAGTAGTTTTTTGGTGTTTATTCCAGTTTTTATAAATTGTAAGTTGGTCATAAAGAAAGCCATCTGCTTTTCCTTGTATAACTTCTAAAACAGCAGCATTTTCTTTATCGAAAACAAGTAAATTAGCATTTTGTAGGTGTTTACCAGCATATATATGCCCAGTTGTACCTTTTTTTACTGCTACCTTTTTACCTTTTTGATTTAAATCATTTATATTTTTAATACCACTTTTTGTATTGGTAAGAATTGCTAAGTTTGATTGTGCATAAGGTATTGAAAAATCTATTGTTTTTTGGCGCTGTTTAGTGATAGTCATAGATGATATTATCAAATCAACCTTACCAGTTTTTAGTGATGGTATAAGTCCATCCCAAGCTATGTTTTCTATTTTAACTTCACGACCTAGGTATTTACCTAAGGCATAAGCCAAATCAACACTAACCCCTGAAGGTTTTCCATCTTTGTCACTCATCTCAAATGGTGGATATTGAAGTTCCATTCCAACTACCAAAGGTTTTTCGGCAGCAACTAAATTCGTCATAGTTAAAAATAGC
>Ga0256842_1003607_pt1 | contig 10205 bp, 13 predicted proteins | sample 4559240metaG_FD_185973 | JGI IMG/M metagenome (GOLD analysis project Ga0256842, IMG submission 185973) | Hydrothermal vent microbial communities from Guaymas Basin, Mexico - 4559-240 | ecosystem: Environmental > Aquatic > Marine > Hydrothermal vents | place: Mexico: Guaymas Basin | collected...
AATTGCCTTTGACTGTTGAATCTGAAATAGATGGATATCCTGTAAAGGTTCCCATGATAGATATACATACTGTTGGTGCTGGTGGAGGATCTATTGCTTATAAGGATGAAGGTGGGGCATTGAGGGTGGGACCTATTAGTGCTGGTGCTGATCCTGGTCCTATTTGCTATGGAAAAGGAGAGCAGATTACTGTAACAGATGCAAATCTTTATCTCGGACGTCTTATACCAGAACACTTTTTAGGTGGAAACATGAAACTTGTAAAAAACAGGTTGGACAGTTACTTTTCTCAATTGGCCAGGGAATTTAGCATATCAGAAGTTGAGCTTGCAGAGGGTATTCTGCAGGTTGCTAATACCAATATGGAAAGGGCCATTAGAGTCATCTCTGTAGAAAGAGGATATAATCCATCGGAATTTACCTTATTTTCCTTTGGTGGTGCAGGGGGTATGCATGCACCTTTTTTGGCAAAATATCTCAATATTCCACGGGTATTTGTTCCAAAAAATCCAGGGATATTATCTGCCATCGGGATGCTGCTCTCAGATATTATCAAAGACTATTCAAAGACAGTTATGCTAAAAAAGACCCCAGGGGCTGAAAGTTTAAAATCCTTTTTTAGTGATTTAGAAAAGCAGGGAATTAAAGATTTATTAAATGAAGGGGTTGAAGAGGAAAATATTACCCTGGAGTTGTATCTTGACATGAGATATATTGGCCAGTCTTACGAAATCATAGTACCCTTTTCCAGGAATTATGTGGACACATTTCATGAGTACCATAAAAGACTTTATGGTTATGCAAATTATAAAAAACCAGTGGAGATTGTTAATCTGAGACTCAGGGCAAGGGGCAAGATGAAAAGACCTCAATTTGAGAGGAAAACACAAAAAATTGAAAGGTTGTCAGAGAAGTCCTATCTTGGTGATACTGATGTTATTTTTGATGGAAAAAAGAGCATGGCAAAGGTCTTAAATAGAGATTTTCTTCAATATGGTAATAAGTTTGATGGGCCTGCTATAATTGTAGAATACTCATCTACTATTGTAGTTCCGCCTAGTGCATCAGTTGAAGTGGATCCATTTGAAAACCTTATTATCCATGTGTGAGGTGTAAAGATGAAGGTCAACCCAATTCTATTAGAGGTATTTAAAAATAGATTTGTATCCATATCAGAAGAAATGGGGGTTACATTAAATAGGACAGCTTTTTCTCCAAATATTAAAGAAAGAAGGGATTTTTCGTGTGCTATATTTGACGAAAATGGAGATATGATTGCGCAAGCTGCCCATATTCCTGTACATCTTGGATCAATGCCTATGAGTGTAAAGTCAGCAATTGAAAATGTGGATTTGAAAGAAGGTGATATGGTAATCTTAAATGACCCTTACAAAGGGGGAACACATCTTCCTGATGTAACTATTGTGGCACCAGTTTTTTTAGGACAGAAAAAACCTCAATTCTTTGTTGCAAACAGGGCACATCATGCAGATATAGGAGGCATGAGTGCTGGTTCTATGCCTCTTGCGACCTCCATATTTCAAGAAGGCATTATTATCCCACCTTTAAAGATTGTAGAAGGAGGGGAAATAGTAGAACCTTTGATGAAATTTCTCATTAATAATGTTAGGACCCCTTATGAAAGAGAAGGGGATTTTACTGCGCAAATAATGGCTAATATGACAGGAATTAAAAGGATAGAAGAACTTATCCATAATTATGGGCTTGAATTGGTAAAAAATTATGCATTAGCTATAATGGATTATTCTGAGAAGATTTTAAGGCGCAGGTTAAAAGATATTCCCAATGGGATATATAAATTTGAAGATTATATGGATGATGATGGAATTGAGCGAGAGAAGATAAAGATTGCTGTTCAAATAACTATTGATGACGATACAGTAGTTGTGGATTTTAAGGAAAGTGATGATCAGGTCAAAGGGAGTATCAATGCTGTCTACTCCATCACACTTTCTGCAGTCCTTTATGTGTTTAGATCCCTTATTAAAGATGAAATTCCAACAAATGCTGGATTGTTAAGGCCCATTACCTTGATAACTCGCAAAGGAAGTATAGTTGATGCCAAATTTCCCGCAAGTGTTGCAGGAGGAAATGTAGAAACATCTCAGAGAATAGTTGATGTGTTGCTAGGTGCCCTTTCCAAAGCCCTCCCTGATGAGATACCAGCAGCTAGTCAGGGGACTATGAATAATATCACAATAGGTGGTATTGATGAGAAAAATGATCAGCCTTTTACCTATTATGAGACAATTGGTGGTGGTATGGGGGCATGCAGCTTTGCAAATGGCGAATCAGCTGTTCATTCCCACATGACAAACACCCTGAATACTCCAATTGAGGCCCTGGAATTTTCATATCCTATGATGGTGGAAGAATACAGTATTAGAAAAAATTCAGGGGGAAAAGGTAAATTTAGAGGTGGAGACGGGATTGTGAGACAAATTAGATTACTAAACGATGCAGAAATCACAATGCTCACAGAGAGAAGGAGATTTTCTCCATACGGTCTAATGGGGGGTAAACCTGGAAAAGTTGGAGAAAATATAATTATTTCAAATGGCGAAAAAAAGAAAATGCCTAGCAAATTTAATGTCACCCTTAAAAAAGGCGATGTAATAAGAATAGAAACACCAGGTGGTGGAGGTTTTGCAAAAAGCGAGGTGTAATATGAAAAAATCTTAGAAAAATCTATAATCTCCAGTTAAATTTTGGAAGAGTTACTATATAAATATAGAAGGAGCAAATATGGAAGTGAAAAATGTTTCCATACCAATAGATATCATAATTGAATTATTGCAAAAATTAAGTGAAGAAGCAAAACAAGAAGTTTTTGAAAAGGTATTTTTAGAAGAAGATACTTCACCTTTAACAATGGAAGAAAAATATGAGATAGAAAAAGCCGAGAAAGAATTAAAAAATGGAGAAACAATTTCATGGCCTTTTGGCAAATAGAATTTTCAAAACAGGCATATAAATACTACAAGACTTTACAGAAGGGATATCAAAAGAAGATAAATAAAATTTTGAATCTTTTGATGGATAAAGAAAAAATAGACATAAAGCCCATAGAAGGAGAAACAGATATTTATAGATTAAGGATTGGGAAATATAGAATGTTAATTAAAGTTTATAAAGAAAAGCAAATCCTCATAGTAGTAAAGATAGGACCAAGGGGAGATATTTACAAAAAATAATCTCACCAATCAATTCATTGGACTAGTATTTCGCTGCGCTCCATGCCAGCCAGTGCGATTTAACGTTATCCAAAAATTGGAGGCAAGATAAATGGAAATTCCAGTACTTAATTTTGATGAAATATTTAAAAATTTAAAAAACACATCATACCCACATCAAAATTCTTATGTTGCCATGTATTCTTCATGGTTTGGGGGAATAATACTCCACCCACAACTTATGCTAATTCCAATTGACGACCATATGGTCCACAGGGGAGATGGAGTATTTGAGGCATTTAAATGTGTGAATGGTAATATCTATCAATTAGATGCCCATTTTAATAGACTAAAAAATTCCCTTAATAAAATCCAATTAACTCCTCCTTATCCTTTGGAAGAGATTAAAGAAATAGTGATTAAGACCATAAGGTCAAGTGGAGAGAAAAACTGCATTATAAGACTATACGTATCAAGGGGGCCAGGGGACTTTTCACCAAAACCAGAAAAATCTATAGGGTCACAACTCTATGTGGTGATAACAAAAATAGAGCCAACTGAAGAGAGAAAAAGAAAAACAGGATGCTCTCTTAAAATAAGCAAGGTGCCAACAAAGGATCCCTTTTTTGCTACTGTAAAATCTTGTAATTATCTTCAAAATGTACTCATGAAAATGGAGTGTCATAAATTGGGTGTAGATTACATGATTAACATAACTGAAGAAGGGAAAATAGGAGAAGGTGCAACTGAAAATTTTGCCATTATTACCAGAGACAATAGATTTTTGACTCCTCCTTTTGATTATATTTTAAAAGGAACAACCATTTTACGCGCCCTTAATTTTGCTAAAGAAATGGTAGAACAGGGGCTTTTAAAAGAGGCTAAAACATGTGACCTTTATTCAGAAGACCTAAAAGATGCAAAAGAGATCTTGGTTTTTGGTACTACCATGGATGTATTACCTATCACCACTTTTGAAGAAAGGGCGGTAGGTGATGGAAGACCTGGAAAATTCTACAAATTGTTTTTTGAAAAATTTATAGAAGATCAAACAAAAAACAAAGAGGTTCTCACACCAGTATGGCACGATTTTTAAATCAAATGAGAAATAATCACTTAGCTCTTAGGTCTCTCAATATTTGGTGTACCTTTTTATGAAAATCCTGAACCCTTTTCCTATATCCTTCTCCAACTTCCCTAACAAATCGCTCTTCAACATCCCTCTCGCTTGATATACCAGGAGAGTCGAGATTATCACTATATGCTATTAAGATTTCCTCCACTGTCTCTGGCACAAAATCTTTTAGGGGAAGGGGTAGATTCTGGCTAACAATATCCTCTTTGGTTATTCCAACTCCAATATGAGTCTCACAGACCCTGGCATGATAAGGCAGGCCTAAAGCCCTTAAAATTTCTCCTCCATATACTCCATGTTTTATGGAGTCTTTATTACCTGGAGGGTATTTGAATCTCCCTATATCGTGGAGAAGGGAGGCTGTTTTCAAAAAATCTATATCAACCCCCCTATTTATTCCAGATATGAGTTTAAGAGCTATATCTTTTACTCGCAGGGAATGCTCCAGGACCTTTTTAAATACATCTTCATTGGGAGCATATTTTTTTAAAATATCAATTGCCTGTTTTTCAGTAATTTTTTTTTCCATTTATCTCGCAATCATAGCCCGTAAAGTATCAGCACATGCCTCACAGTTTTTTACAGTATCATTTAAACACCCAACAAAATGAATAAGCTGATATATGTCCTTAAAATCCATATCTGAATTATATATCTCAGCAACCAGTGCCCGCTGCATCTTCATTATCTTTTGCCTTTCTCTCCTGATTTTTCTATAATGTTCTTTACATCCTAGCCTATCTATATGTTCTCCATGAACAAGACCAATTGTCTTTTTCAAGGCTGGACCCACCAGATCCACAACATATGTTACCTCTTCAACTAGATCTACCAATGGTTTTTGTCTTTCTTCTGGCATGCCAACTCTACGCATACCCAACCAATGCAGGGCTTCCTGAGCATAATCCAGTATATTATCTTGAGATCTGGTATAATTTAGAAACAAAGTCTTATCTACAGGCATAAAAAGACGTCTGGGTAGATGGTTTCTAATATTCCTCTTGATCTTGTCTGCGTGTTCTTCTATAGCATCTACTTCAGCAGTGAGTTCTTTGAATTCACGACAAACCCCTGATCCAGAAATATAACACTCAAGGGCCTCTCTTATCATTGAAACCCCTTCAACTATTTTTTCATAGTGTTCAACAAGGCCATTCATTGGAGATCTGGGAGTAACTAAACCAAAAAATGGCAACTTTTTTAACATAACATTTTATCTCCTTGTTTTTTTGTCTTGCAGTGCATCTATAAAATCTATCGTCTAACGCTCTATTAAAAATCACTAATTCCAATTTAAAAAGTTTCCTTCACAAGGTGTGAAATTTTCATTTTATTAATTTTTAAATATTTTTCAACCAAAAATTTATATGATCCTTATCCAAGTAATGTCCATTTTAGCAATTGAAAGATGAAGATAGAGGTAAAAGCTGCAATTGGTACAGTCAGTACCCAATAGATTATTATTTTAATTAAAACACCAAAATCAACTGCACTAAATCCCCGGGCCATTCCAACACCAACAACACCCCCTACAGCTGAATGGGTAGTAGATACTGGAAGACCCATATTTGAAGCTAAAAGTACTGTCGTAGCAGTCCCAAAATCAACTGCAAATCCACGTGTATTGGTGAGAGTGGTTATCTTTTCCCCTACAGTAGCTATTACCTTTTTTCCAAAAAACATAATACCTGTAGCTATTCCAAGTCCACCTAAGGCCAAAAAAAAGGTGGGTATTTCCACCTTTGGCAATATTGCGTGATATTTGGCCAAAGAATACACCGCTACAACTGGTCCAATTGCATTGGCAACGTCATTTGCTCCTTGAGACATTGCCACATAACAAGAAGTTCCTATCTGTATCTTTCTAAAAACCTCCTCCACACACTTATCACGTTGCTCTATATTTCTTATAAATTTAGAAACCCATATCCTGCTGGCAATATAAATAATTGTACCCAGCAACAAGACCAGTCCCAGGCTTACACTAATAGGTAACCCCATTTTTTTTCCAAAGGGTGTTTTATAAAAAAAGGAGAGGATTACCAGGGCACAGGTCAAAACAATCCATATGGGAACCCAGAATATAGTGTGTTCTACAAATTTCTCTCTCATTAAAATATTTCTTCTAATCAGAGTAAACACAATAAATGATATGGTGGCAGCGAAAAAAGGAGAGATGATCCAGGACAGAACTACACCACCTAATACTTTCCAATTTACCACATTTGGCCCACCTGCCACAATTCCAAAACCAAGTATACTCCCTATTATAGAATGGGTGGATGAAACAGGAAGGGCAGTTAACGTAGCAATAAATACCCAGAGTGCTGCAGAAATAAGTGATGCAAACATACCAATCATAAAGAGTTTAGGATTTGTTATAAACCCAGGATTTATTATTCCCTTACTAATAGTAGCTGTCACGTGGGACCCAAAAAAAACCGCACCTACAAAATTTAAGATACCAGCAATAAAAATGGCCTGCTTCACTGAGATAGCCCTGGCCCCTACTGCTGATGCCATTGCATTGGCCACATCATTTGCACCCAAATTAAAGGCCATTAAAAAACCCGATAACACAGACAATCCAAGAAAAACCTGAAATATGTCCATGGTTATTTTTCTCCTCTATCTATTGATGAAAAGATTAAATTACATTTTTAGGCTTTATTGAGTGCTTTTTTAAAGATTCGTCCACCACCTGGCGAACATCTTTTATACATCACCTGCCCTTCGGATTTAATTCCTTACAATTACATCTGCCTTTTGATTTTTCCCTTTTAATCTTTTCTAATATTTTTGAGTATCCATTGTTTTTTATCACATCCTGCTCAATATCCTCATCTGTAAATCCAAAGCAATAACAAATCTGTTTGGCCATGAGTTCCTCCTTAAAAGGAATATTTAAAGTCCCAATTTTTTTAAAAATTCCTCATCAACTTTATTAGACTTTGATCCCTCGCCTCCTCCATTTTCCTTTTTCTGATCTTCTATTAGATTGTCTACATCTACTTCCTGTTCTCTCACCACATCAGGAGTCTTTTCCATGACAAAATCAACCTTTTCAAAGGTAGTTTCAACATAAAACAACTTATTTTCACTGGTTCTAAATTCTACACGCATAAATTCAGGCTTATCTATTTCTGTTTCTAAAGAAATTCTCATTGCCTGGGTTAGGGCAACCATTCTTGGTTGGTTTTGATTTACTCCTATGCCTATCTCCTTTTTAAGTGCAATCTGGAATTGACCAATACACTGGTTCATGAGTTCACCAATGGTATCCGCTACTTCTGAGGAAGTATGGTGGTTTGTTAGTTCCTCTTCTGGCATTCCCATGGAAATATTAAACTTTTTATAAATCTCTAAAGCCGCGTCAGCAGAAAAATTCATTGCAACCAGTCCTGTAAAGCCCCCTTCAAACAGCACAAAACAACCTATATCAGGTCTAAGGCATGTCTTATTTGTCTTAATAAATGTCTTAGAATAAGTAACATTTGACGCAGTTACTTTTGATAGGGTATCTTTTATAGACTCACATAAAATTTTGAGTACATCCTTGGATGTCTTTACAACGACCTTCTTTTTTTTAATTGCCATACATATCCCCCTTTTTTTAGCTCTCTTCTTTCTCTGACCTTATCTTTTCTCTTTGTTCCTGAAAAACAAACCTCACAATAAGTTCCCTATCTCTATCCCTTATTTTTTCAAATGCAATAACTAGATATTCGCCATCCTCTTCCCTTTCAATCCTGATTACCCTTCCCATGGCAGAGACCAAAACTAAGGGTATATGGGATAGATAAATCACCACTTCAACTAAATCTCCAACACCTATCCCCTGAAAATCACAAACACACTTAACAGCCCCTTCACTCAATTCAACCCCAGTTGTCTTATAATCAAATTCCCTCTCCAGCATATCTATCCCAAGGAGACTCAAAATCAGATCCAGCTTTCCATCTAAATATTTAAAAAATAGACTCAAGCCTTCTGGAATCCCTAACTCTTTGTAATTAAAATCAGATTGTAAAGATAGATCAGTAGTCACTCTAAAGCTTGGATAAGCCTCTTCTGTATCGATCTTTTTTAGCAGGACATTGACTCTAGTCCTAATTCTTAGATATTCTCGTCTATCATCCATAAATTTCCCAAAAATTTTTTAATGATTTTTTAGAAACTTTTTCGCCAATCTGGCCTCATTTGTGTGTGGAAAATTTTGGATCAAATCTTCGAGCAAAATCTTGCCCGCCTTTTTCTTTCCAAGTCTGTAAAATGCTATTCCTTCTTTTAATAAGGCTGGAGGGTATTTATTAGATGTCTTGTATTTGTCCAACACTACCTGATAATTCAAGATAGCCCTTGGATATTGCCCAAGTCTAAAGTAACTTTCCCCTCTCCAAAAATACGCATTTGGTATTAGACTATGTTTGGGAAATTTTTCTATAAACAAAGAAAATAAATGTGCAGCTGCATAATAGTTTTTGCCTCTAAAATTTTTCAGCCCTTGATAATAGAGCTTTTTTGGAGAAAGTTCATATTCATTTTCTCTTAATTTCTTAGATTGATTTTCTTGTTTTTTTAGAGTTTTTGTCTTTGATACCTTTGACTTTTTTAATTTTGCACTTTTCTTTGTAACACCTAAAAATGCCTTTAGCCTGTCCACGTCACGCTTGATATTTAAAAATTCCTTATCTAAACTGTCTAACCTCTGTTTTAACTGAGTATAATTATTTTCATTTTCTTGAACTTTCTTTTGAAACAAATCCATATCTCCTTGAATACGGGCACATTTTAGTCTTAAGGACTCTATCTTAGAGACTATATCTGCCTGAGAGGATCTCACGGAAAAGCTACTTGAAGAGAGTTTATCTTGAAACTCTTTTTTTAATTTTTCAATTTCTAAGTTATAATAGTCTTTCTGTGCCTTTTGCTGCTTTCTAAGCTCATCTATCTGTACTTTCAAAAGATCAACATCCTTTTGAGAAGCACAACTAGTTGTAATTAAAATCAATAATAGAGTGAAAATACGTTTCATATTTACCCCAATATCAGGATATAGACGAGGTTATTACTTTTTTTCGTCCCCAAAAAATATAAAGAATTCCACCTATAACTGGTATAAATGTAGCTATTAAAACCCAGGTCATTTTATCCTGGGGTGTTCTAAAATCGTGCTTAAATATGTGCCAAATAGACCACAAATTGGGCAGAATTGGTATGAGCAAAATAATAATCCATATTAACATATTGAGTAAAACCTTCTGGCTAACTATCATAATTTTAACTCTCCCTTTTGTATCTAAGAGAAACAATCATAACTCCAATAAAAGACAGTGCAAGTGCCCCCCATTGGGTATATGAAAACACATAAAACATTGGTCTAAAATCTCCCCTGAAAAACTCTATAGTAAATCTAAATAATCCATACAGCACCAAAAAAAGCCCAAATAGCACGCCCTTTTGCTTCACCTTTGTCTTTACAAAAGATAAAATAAAAAAAGTAACAAGTCCAGCCAGTGAATGGTATATCTGGGTAGGGTGAAGGGGTATATTTATTGGTGCCAATGAATCAGGGTTTTTAAAGGTTATTGCCCAAGGAAGGGTGCAATAGCGACCATAACAACATCCAGCCATGAGGCATCCAAATCTACCTACAAATTGTCCAAGGGCTATTGCAGGTGCAAATAAATCAGCCCACTGCCACACATCCTGTGCCTTGGATTTTAAATATAACACGGCCGTAAATAACCCTAAGATGGCTCCACCTGAAAAAACCAAACCCCCTTTCCACACCATAAAGGCCTCCAGGGGGTGATTTAAAAAATATTTCAGGTTCATCAGGACATATAAAAACCTTGCCCCCAATATCCCTGCAA
>Ga0256842_1003608_pt1 | contig 10205 bp, 9 predicted proteins | sample 4559240metaG_FD_185973 | JGI IMG/M metagenome (GOLD analysis project Ga0256842, IMG submission 185973) | Hydrothermal vent microbial communities from Guaymas Basin, Mexico - 4559-240 | ecosystem: Environmental > Aquatic > Marine > Hydrothermal vents | place: Mexico: Guaymas Basin | collected...
CATTAGCTCTATACCGCTGTTTATGCTCTCCACTATGTTCGTTGTATAGATATATTTCCTCACTCCCTCCGGCCACTTTAAATATGCTATGTATTCTTCTGACTTTTTCTTGAGCCTCTCACCATACTTGCTGTTTTCTCTTTTGATTATTTCTACTATCTCCTCCCATTTTTCCTCCCCTTCCTCATAACTGGCGGAATACTTGAGCTCTTGTAACATCTTCGATATCTCCCTGTATCCCTCTTTGCTTAACTTATTCCTTAGGTTCCTTTTTAAGTGAACTATGCACAGCTGATGATCTGCGAGCGGAAATAATCTCTTTATCGCTTTCCCTATACCAGGAAAATCATCCGTGACAAATATCCCTACCTCACTCAACCCCCGATTTATCATGTCTTGCATCACTCCCACCCAGAAGTTTATACTTCCCTTACCTTTCTTTATCCACCATCCCAATATCTTTTTATATCCATCCAAGGTTATACCTACCCCTATATAGAGGCTTATGTCTTTTACTGCACCATCCTCCAACCTCAGCTTAGTGTGATATGCATCTATGAATACCGCAAACATCCTTCCTTTTCCATCTCTCGGGCAAGAGTGCTGGCCTGAATGAACTGCCTATCCTTACCCTTGGAACTCTTATGTCGAGTTTACCGAATGATAGAGATAGTGTTCTATCATAGAAGCCATTTGCAGGATTTGATGGTGCCCTTTTGGCATCATAAGCTTCTCTTTCTGCGAGTAGCATCATGTTAATTATATCTTGATATAGCATCTGGAGAGCTGTTTCTTCTCCGCCGAGAGCTTTTTGTGCTACAATTTTGCTGAGGGGTCTTACAGCTTGCATAGTTTGGATCGTAGCTTTGTAAGTTTAATGCTTTGAGTGTCCTCTGACTTATCTCCTTTTTTCCTTTTCCCTTTCTATCCATTTTTATTCCTCCTTTCTTTCTTGTTTTCCCTTTTTTCTTCTTTCCTTATTATGTTACCATCTTTATGTTATCTTTCTCCCTCTTACACAATTTTTTTATCAGTCCCCACATACCCTGGAAAGAGAAGAAAGAATTTGCCAATGACCTGAAAAGCGTGTACAGAGCAGAGACGGAAGAACTTGCGAGAGAAAGATTCGAAGGATTCAAGGAGAAATGGGGAAAGAAATACTGGTATGTGATAAAGAGCTGGGAGGATAACTGGGAAGAGCTGATGGCGTACTATAAATATCCATATGAGATGAGGAGTCTGATATACACTACGAATTCGATAGGGAGCTTAAATAGCATGTTCAGGAAAGTTACGAGGGGAAAGAAAGTATTTCCGAGTGATGAGTCGTTGAGTAAGAGCTTATATTTAACGATAGTTGGGATAGAGAAGAAATGGGGTGGGAAGAAGATGAAAGATTGGGGAATAATTTACGGGCAATTAAAACAAATATTTGAAGGGAAGATTTAATTGTGTCTAACTATGCTTTTACACGTTTGTTGGGAAAGTCCCTTCCAGACACATTTTACTTGACACAACCCTCCTTGACTACTCTATTCTTTCACTATGAATTACAAGAAATTTCTGAGCAGAATTCCTATGATATTTGAAAGAAGTCAGCAAATACCACAACAAAGGTAAGGCATGATCTCTAAACAATAAAGAGCTAAAGAGTTCTCTGTTAGAATAATATACTTTGCTGTAATTTTTTCAATATGATGTCAGGTTCTACCGCCTTCCATACCTTTCCATCCCTTCCCAAAGTATCTTCAGCACATAAAAGGGCATCATAAATTGCCTCCTCAACAGCTTCAACTGTTGCATCCATCAGATCTTGGAAGATTTTGTGATCATCGGGTATGTAGTTTATGTTCAGCATATCTGCTTTCCTTGGGATTCTGATGGCATTGGAGAAGGCAAGAACTATATCTCCACTGCCGTGTGTGGCTTTTCCTCCAGCTCTTACTATTCCTATCGCTCCTCTTTTTGCAATTCTTTTGAGTTGGTTTGGAATCAAAGGAGCGTTTGTACCTACTATTACTATTATTGAGCCTATTTCCCTCGTGCTTGTGTCCTCCTTAACGTAGCCCAGCAAATCCTCCTTTCTTCCAAAGTTTGAAACAACAAGCGCACCCACTGTGTAATCTCCAACGATTCTTGATGAACTCCCAAGCCCTCCTTTAAATCCGAATGTGACCATTCCTGTTCCTGCACCAACATTTCCAAGTTCGAATTCTTTTGAAGCGTTCTCTATCGCCTTGAAAACTTCTTCTTTTCCTATTGGCCTTAACTCCGATTGACTAACTCTAAGATCGTTACATTCCATCACAACAGGGTTTATACTCCTTGCTTCCTTTACCTTTGAAAGGACATACTCCACAGCGGCATCCCACACTTTTCCTACATTCAAAGTTGAGGTTATAAAAATAGGAGTTTCTAACATTCCAAGTTCTTCTATCTGAATAAGCCCTGTTGACTTTCCATAGCCGTTCATCACAAAACTTGAGGCGAATACCCTCTCGTTATAAACACAAGCTTTTGTTGGGAATATGATCGTTACTCCCGTTCTCAATACAGAATCATCTTTTACAAGAGTAAAATTTCCAACAGAAACATCGGGAACGTCCGTTATCAAATTCCTCTTTCCAACAGGAAAAACGCCGCATTTTATACCGTAGCTTCTTAGCCTTTTTCTTTTCATAAAGCCACCTCTAATTTTTAAAATTTTTGTGAATAGTATGATACAATCATATTCTATAATAAATTTAAAAGGATTTGTTAGCATGAAAAAGTGGGAAAAAGCCTCCTATTTATTGCTTTCTTCTTATATCACGATTGTAATTGTCCATATAGTACTACATTTGACGCCACAAGGGGTGTTCAAGATCCCTACGTGGTATATAAACGGAGCGGAGTATCATCTACCCGCTAGCGTTAAGATTACCCAACCATCCACAGTTATTGCAGTATCTTACTTCTACGCAGATAGAGGCGGAAAATATTATGTAATTCTTCCTGAGATAACTTGTCATGCTTTTGAGTTTTATGTGAATGGAAAATTGGCGTATACGGAAGGCTATCCCGAAGGATATGTGAATGTTTGGACAAAAACTTTCCAGTTTCCTGTAAAGTTTCTCAAAGGAAGAAACGAGATGAAAATAGTTTTTCATAATTTGTATACATTAACCTTTAGAAAAATTCCATATATCTCTCAAAAACCTTATAAAAGGAACGCTTTATTAAACATACTTGTTGATTTTGGTTCTAAAGCAAGTTCAGGAATAGCTTTTATCATGGGTATAGTTCTTGCCATTTGGGGCTATAGAAAATCAGGAGGTAAAAGTTATAACACTTATTTTGCCCATGCGTTTATGTTCTTGGGGATTTATGTATTTGATACTTCTTTTTGGGAATTTTACTTGACTCAATCAGAATTTCTACTGCTAAAAAGGGTGTGCTACTTCTCTATAGCGATATCTATGGCTTTCTTCACCATGGCAAGCGATATACTAAAAACTGGAAAAGTATTGAAAAATTCCAGAATACTGGCTTATTTATCTCTCCCTTTGTCATTCTTCGTTTTGCTTTATCCCAACTACTATACAGCAAGGTATGTTCATTTGCTTTCATCACCGTATTTGTTACTACTAACAGTCATTTTCTTGGTGAAAATGATTTCGTATAAAGAAAAAAATTTAGTTGTAGCTTCTTTTCTGGTACTCTTAGGCAACTTTCAACACGCTCTTTTTGTTTTTGTACCGGGCTTCATCCCAACAACTATTGGATATAGCACAACATATCTTTCTATTGTATTTACGTTTTATCTTTTAACTCAGCATAGGCAAATCGAAGTGTCTTTGTTAAAAGCAAACGAGGAGCTTTTCAAAGACCCGTTAACAGGTGCATATAACAGAAGGATACTTGGTGAACTTGGAATAAATTGCGAGGATGCTCTGATATTTTTCGACATGGATGATTTTAAAAAGATAAATGATATTTATGGGCACGACTACGGCGATGAGGCTTTGAAAAAGTTTGTTGAAATCGCTAAAAGAATTGTGAGGAAGACAGATTATGTCATCAGGTATGGCGGAGATGAGTTCGTGGTTCTTTTAAAAGGTTGCGATGAGAAAAGGGCAAAGAACATTGCAAGAAAAATTGTGAAGAACTTCCATGAAAAGACAAAAGCTCATGTGTCTTTTGGTATAAGCACGGGCTATGTTAACATATACGATGCTTTAAAAGCGGCTGATCAAAACATGTACAGGATAAAAAGATCCAAGAAGGGGAGTCAAGAGTGACTATAGAATCGTTAAAATACCATATAAAGCCAAACGAATTTGAAAAACTTCCTGTTGATTGGGAAGAAGTATTTGGAAGGAAAGCTCCGCTGTTTGTAGAAATCGGTTTTGGAAATGGAGAGTTTTTGATCTATCTTGCAAAGGAATATCCTAACGTAAATATAGTAGGATTCGAACTTTCTTTAACATCTTTTGTTAAAGCGCAGAAAAAGCTATATGATGAAGGTATAGAAAATGTAAGGCTTGTCATGACCGACGGTAGATTTGGTCTTAGAGAGCTTTTCACTGATAACTCGGTTAAAAAGGTCTACGTTAACTTTCCATGCCCGTGGAGTAAAAAAGGTCATGAAGACAGAAGGGTAACAGCAGGTGATTTTGTTGAGACTTTGGCATCGGTTCTTGAGATGGGCGGGGAATTCGAACTTGCAACGGATGATGAAAGGTATGCCTCTGAGGTGCATGAGCTATTGTCAAAGAGCGATTTTTTCGGTGTAGAGCCTATACATATAAATCCCGATAGGAAGGTAAAGACAAGATATGAAAGAAAATGGATAGAAGATGGAAGAACGATTCATATAATAAGAGCAAAAAAGGTTAAAAATGTATCTGTAAAGAGACTTACTTGGGAGGAGTCAGCTGTGCATGTAAAGATAGAAAGTTTAAATGAGGAAAGAATACCATCCTTGAAAGGGAAAGTTTATAAAGGAAAAAACGATAGGGTTTTTGTGGTAAAGGAAGTTTTCAAAGATTTTGATGGGGAAAAATATTACATGAAAATAATCTCTTCTGATAAGGGTTTTGATCAGCACTATAACTTAATTCTTGAGAAAAAGAGAAACTTCTGGGTGCTTAAGATAGACAGCACCTGCCAGCCTTACAGAACCCCGGCGGTTAAGTGGTCGTTGTATAAAATTAAAGAGGAGTTATCCAATCAATTTGCCCGATTTAAATAAAATTCCGATTCCTCGCTCGCAAGACTTGTAACATCATTCCGCATTGCTTCACTTCCACCCAATAAAAGCACTGATGGTTTTTCTTGGTTTCATTATATAGGTTTGAGGGTCATAGGTCACACCTATTCTTTGACCACCAATGGCGTCAATTATCCATCCATTTAAAGAAAGAGGAAGGTCAACATAACCTGGTGAAATTCTGGCGCTTCCCTGTCCAAATTTCTCTCTTAAAGCACTGTCAAGCATCCTTGCAAAGTATTCCGCCATTTCAGAACCTATCCCATCTAAGAAAAAGCTCAAAAGCTCTTCTCCAGATTTGTGGAGCTCTTCTATCTTCTCGTCAAACTTGCTTCCAAGGGTTGCCAAAATCACTGTTACGCCCTTGCTACCTTTAAGTTGAGATGCTGCAAGTTTTCCTTCTATAATCATTTCACCTATTTTAACGCCATTTTCCATGTTCTTTGACGGAAATGTCTCGTAAACGGCAGAAGGTTTTGCCACGCTTAATGCAATTGAGTAGGCCCTGTCAAAACTTTCTTTAAAATCATCGGGTATTTTCCCAAGTCCTTTAAAGCCAAGTCTTGCAGCCAAAACTCTCTCTGGGATTTTGATTTCTTCCGGTTCAACCTTGAAGATTTCTGACAAACTCCACCAGCCTCCTTACTCTGTTGGCATCCTTGACTATTCCCGATATGTAAAATCCATCGGCGTATTTATACATGTTCTCAATAGACTTCAATAGATATTCAAATGTGTATTCAAGAATGTATTCCTTATCCTTTCCTTCAACAGCCTCCAAAAGCTCAGCCGGAATTTCTATTCCCGGAACTAAAGCAAAATTTTTAAGCTGCTTTTCTGACGAAAAGAAAGCAACAGAAACAAGAATGGGAACGTTGAGTTTTTCCTTTGCTCTTTCAAGAAGCTTTGCATCGTAAAGCGGTTGGGAAATTAGAAAATCAGCACCTGATTCTATCTTTTTGGCGGCTCTTTCAAGATCTACATCAGACGCAGCAGAAAAAACGGCACCAACATTGAAGTTAATATTCCCTTTCACCTTTTTCCCTGCAAGATCCTTTCCTTCTGATAGAATCTTTACAAGCTTTATAAGGTCGTATATGGAAATATCATTAACCACCGTGGCGTTTGGGTAGTCCCCTCCCTCCGGCTTGTCGCCAGAGAGCATGAGAATATTCTTTATTCCAAGTAAGTGTATACCTAAAAGATCAGACTCTATCCTTAAAATATTTCTGCTTGTTCTTGTAAAGTGAAGAAGTACTTCTATCCCTTCATCAACGAGCATCTTTCCAACAGCCCATGGAGCAATTTTTACCTTGCTTGTTGGCATATCGGTAACTGCAATAACATCAGCTCCCGCTCCTACCATTGACCTGCAAAGATAAAAACACTTTGACTGATCAACCCCCCTTGCCGGAACGACTTCATAGACCACAACTTTTTTACTTTTGAGAAGTTCTTTCACTCTTTCACTTCCCTTTCGATCTCCTTTAAAACCTTCACTCCTCCCGATGCGTCTTTTGCGTAAAAGTCAGCGCCCAGCTCTCTTGCAAGTCTTTCATTCAGTGAAGCGCCTCCAACAAGGACGGGAACAGCAATTCCAAGCTCTTTGAGCTTTTCCACAACTTCGGCTATCCTTGGGGCAGTTGTCGTCATCATGGCAGAAAGGGCAAGAGCCATTGGCTTTTCTTTCTTTGCGTATTCAACTATAACCTCTGTTGGAACATCCTTTCCAAGGTCGATAACATCATACCCGGAACTTTTCATAACGGCTGCTACTATGTTCTTTCCAATATCGTGAACATCTCCCTTAACGGTGGCTATTATCACCTTCTTTTCACTGGCACCATCAGCTTTCATTAAACTCTCGAGATATTCAAAGGATGGTTTCGCCGTCTGGGCTGCAAGGATGAGCTGCGGTAGAAATATCTTTCCCTTGTCATACATCTGACCGATTTTTTCCATGGCCGGACGCAGATGTTCTTCAACAACTTTTAAAGGATCTTTGAGCTCTTCAAGAAAAGACCTTGTCATATCAAGAAGCTTTTTTGCATCTCCAGAAAGAATTGTCTCTACTATCTCGTCTTTTTCTTGAACTTTTCCTTTTGGAAGCTCTTCTTTTCCTGATATTACAAGTGCGCTCTTTAAGTTTTTCATTACAACCTCGTCGAGAGGGTTCATTATCGCAGAAGAAAGCCCTCTATCAACAGCCATTACAAGGAAGGACGCGTTGTAGTAGGATCTATCAGGAAGACCAAAGGAAAGATTGGAAAGTCCAAGAGTTGTCTTAAAACCTTTCTCTGATAGATATTCTATAAATTTTAAGGTATCCCTTGGATTTCCGCCAGCTCCCATGGCAAGAACGATCGGGTCAACGATTATCCTACTTTTATCGATACCGTTTGATAAAAGGACGTCAAGTCCCTTCTCAAAGGCTTTTACTCTATCTTCGTAACCTTCTGGGACTTCCTCTTCCATAGAGAGAAGAACAACCGCACCGCCATACTTTTTCAATATTTCTACCTTTTCCATTTCCTCTTCAACAGGCCTGAAGGAGTTTATAAGAGGCCTTCCAGGGTAGGATTTAACGAGCTTTTCCAGAATTTTTGGTGTTTGGACATCGATTGAAACGGGTGTTCCAACATTGTAAGCTATCGAATATATAACTTTTTCCATAAAATCCTGCTCTATGAGCTGCTCTATTCCAAAATTCACATCCAGAACCTGTGCTCCAGCTTCCTTTTGCTTTTGGGCATCTTTTACAATATAGTCAAGATCCTGCTCTTCCATAGCTTTTCTTAGCTTTTTCCTGCCTGCGGGATTTATCCTCTCGCCAATTATCACAAAATTCTCAAAGTTAACTACAGTTGTTGCAGATGAGAGAGCAAAGACTCTTTTTCTTTCCCTCTCAACAGGGCTTCTTTTTCCAAGTTGGAGTCTCATTTTTCTTATATGCTCTGGCGTCGTTCCGCAGCAGCCACCAATTATATTTGCTCCAGCTTCCCAGTAAGAATCGATGTGAACGGCAAATTCTGCTGGACCAACTGGATAGATGGTCTCTTTCCCTTTCACTATTGGCATGCCGGCATTTGGCTCAACTGTTAGGAATTTATCGGTATATTTTGAAAGCTCCTGGAATATTGGAAGGAGCTCCTCTGGTCCAAGGGTGCAGTTTATTCCAAGGGCATCGACATCCAAATCTTCAAAAGTGAGAACGAAATTTAGAGGGTCGGTCCCTGTTAGCGTTCTTCCATTCTCGTCAAATGTAAGATGAGCCACAAGGAATATATCCTGCGACACTTCCCTTGCCGCTAAAATAGCTGCCTTAAGTTCTGCAACATCGGAGAAGGTCTCAAGAATTATTCCATCAACGCCTTCCTCAACCATTATCTCAAACAGTTTTCTGTAGTTATCAAAGAAAAAGTCAAAGGGTTTGTCGCCAACGGGGAATGGCAGTTTTCCCGTTGGGCCAGCATCGCCAAAAACAAAGGCTTTGCCATTGGCAGCCCTTTTAGCAACCTTTACAGCGTTTCTGACTATCACTTCGAATTTATCCTCAAGTCCGTATTCGGAAAGCTTTGCAGGGGTTGCTCCGAAGGTGTTTGTGATTATCACATCAGAGCCCGCTTTTATGTAGTCTTTGTGAAGAGACTCCACAACATCAGGCCTTTCTATATTAAGCACTTCTGGAGGAACATCTCCAAGACCTGCTCTCTTTATCAGTTCCGTTCCGTAGGCTCCATCAAGAAGAAGAACTTTCTCTTTTAGGATATTCGAAATAACATCCCGTTTTCTCATTTCTTTTCACCTCTTAAGAACTTTCTTGAGAAGGGATTTTATCATGAAATACTTTGTTTATGTAGAATAAAAGATTTCTTTCGCTTATTGAATATGATTAGTTTATATCATCAACATTTATACGGAATTCTCTGATGTTGAATAAGGTATTATGTTATAATCGCAGTGTATAGGGAGGGAAACCGATTGGCGAGAAGGGTTCTTGAGCATAGGGTGGATAGATTAGAAGAAGCTCTTATAAAACTTGCTGAGCAAGTTGCAGAAACCTCTGCAGAGGTTAAAAGCCTTTCTATTGAGATGAAGGAATTTAAAGATGAGATGAGAGAGTTCAAGGAAGAATCAGAAAAGCGTCGGAGAATTCTCGAAAAAAGCATGGAAGAATTCAAAGACGAAATGAAGGAATTTAAAGATGAAATGCAAGAATTTAAAGACGAGATGAGAGCTTTTAAGAGCGAGATGCAAGAATTTAAGGATAAAGTTGACAGAATTTTAGATGACATGAATAAAAGATGGGGTGAGCTTGCCAACAAAATGGGAACGGTTGTTGAAGATATTATAGTTCCTGCTATGCAGGAGATAGCCAAAAAGTACTTTGGTTGTGATGAAATTGATATGATGGCTGACAGAATAGTTAAAAAACACTATAAGGATAAGTCTAAAATTAAAGAATTTGATGCACTCGTTATATGTGGTGATAAAGTTCTTTTAAATGAAACAAAGGTAACTCCAAGAATTCCAAGCATAAAGAAATTTATCGAGTTTGTAAGAAGCGGCGAATTCTTTGAGTACTTTCCAGAATACAGGGGTAAAAAGATAATACCAATAATTTCAGCACTTAACGTGTCAAAGGATGTTGTTAAATGCCTCACAAAAGAAGGAATTTATGCAATGACGATGAATGGACGCTATATGGATATAGTGAACTTCAATGAAATTAAAGAGCGTGGTGAAGTACATCAAGAAAGTGATTAAGAGTTCAGGTAACTTTTAAGTTTTATAGCGTTTAAAGCAGCACTACCCTTATGACAGTTGTTGAAGAAAACGGCAACTTCTTTGACCTTTTTCGATATTTTCTTTATATCTCTTGCAAAATTTGAAAGTTCATCATCAGAGTAGAAATAATCGTATCTTTCATTTCTTTGCGCTTCGAACCACTTTT
>Ga0256842_1003609_pt1 | contig 10205 bp, 6 predicted proteins | sample 4559240metaG_FD_185973 | JGI IMG/M metagenome (GOLD analysis project Ga0256842, IMG submission 185973) | Hydrothermal vent microbial communities from Guaymas Basin, Mexico - 4559-240 | ecosystem: Environmental > Aquatic > Marine > Hydrothermal vents | place: Mexico: Guaymas Basin | collected...
CCTGACCGCGACACCCGCGACACCCGGCGCCGCTCCGCGGCGCACGGGCGCAGCACGCTGCGCCCCTACCTTCGTTGCGCTCGACCCGTAGGGGTCCAGCGTGCTGGACCCGTGCGGTGCGCAGCACCGCCATCATGGTCGCCCTGCGGGCGACACGGGCGCAGCACGCTGCACGGGCGCAGCACGCTGCGCCCCTACGGCTTCCTTTGATGCGCTCGACCCGTGCCGCGCGAAACGCGGCCACCAACGCGGGGTCAGCGGAGCCAGGACTCGATCATCTCCTCGGTGATGCGGGCGGGATGGTTGCGCCAGATCACCTTGCCGTCCTTGACGACGGCGGCCGCGGGAATGCCGCGAACCGCGAAGAAGCTGGCGAGCTCCCCCTTCTCCTGGCCGACCGGGTAGGTGACGTTCTTCTGGGCAAGGAAGTTCTCCACGTCCTGCGGCGTCTTCCCGTGGGAGAGCCGGGTCAGCCCGATGATCTCGAGGCCCCGGTCGTGGTACTTCTCGTAGAGTGCCTGGAGCTTCGGCACCTCCCGCCGGCAATGGGGGCACCACACCTCCCAGAACACGACGATCGTCGCCTTCGCCTTCTCCGGGTGGAACTGTCCCTCCCCGCGGAACCAGCGGACGACCTTCGCCGCGATGTCCGGGGCGTCCTTTCCGACGAGGTTCACCTGGGCGAGCATGGAGATCGCCCGGCGGCCGGAGGGGGTATCCGCGTAGTCGCGCCGCAGCTCCTCGAGCAGCTGCTTCGCCCGGGCGAGGTCGTTCCGGCCCATCGCCTCGCGGGCCTGCCGGAGCTTCTCGGCCGCTTCCCTGTTGCGCACGCCGGCCGCCTGCCTCTTCGTGGCGGGCTTCTTCTCCTGCGAGCGGGCGGCCAGCTTCTTCTCGAGCTCGGCCATCCTCCCCTCGAGGGACGCCTGGAGCTGCGCGAGGGTCTTCTCGAGCTTCTCGACCCGCTTCTCGAGGGCGGCCACCTTCTCGTCGGTCTTCCTCCGGCCGGCCCGGGCCGGGAGGGCGACGAGGGCCGCGAGGAACACGAGGGACAGGACGGCAGCGAAACGCTTCATCGGGCTCACCTCCGGGATGACGATCGCCGCCGAAGATACCGCCCCCGGCGGCGGGAAGCACGCACCCCGTTCAGGGGCAGCCCTCCCCCGCCGCCGACGAGCCCCAGGGCCCGGCCCCGCCGCAACCGTCGTCCACGCCGCGGAAGAGGTAGTGCCAGCCCGTGCCCGGAGCGGGCACCTCCGGGTCCTCGAACACCGTGTCGGACGGGTCCGGATCCTCGTCGGTGACGCACCGGCCGTCGTCGGCGTCTCCCAGCCACCCGCGGGCGACATCGTAACGGTCGGCCGTCGGCAGGGAATCCCAGGTGAACCGGGCGACGTCCCCCCCGGTCTTCCGCCCGAGGACGCCGGCCACCGGCCCGGGCGTCCCCTCGCGCCCGTCGAGGGGGGCGCAGTCGGCGCCGTCGTCGATGCCGTCCCCGTCGGCGTCGACCGCCGCCCGGAGGAACTCGCCGAAGACGTCGAGGTGGTCCGAGGCGTTGGCGCTGGTCCCGCAGGGAAGCGGGTCCCCCGCCTTCGGCAGCCAGTACCCCGGAGGCGGATCGTCGACGCCGTTGTCGTCGCAGGCGTCGTAGACCTCGGTCCCGGTGACGTTCCCGTGCTCCTCGAGCCACAGGAGATCCAGGCGCCGGTACGTGGGGGGGTGAGTGATCGGGTCGTCGGGATCGTCCTCGTGGAAGGCATCGAGGAGCGTCATCCCGGCCTCTTCCAGGGTGACGAACGGGTCGTAGACCACGGGGAACTCGATGTCGTCCCCCAGGCGGTAGGTGGTCGGCAGGTCGGGCGGCAGCTCCTCGAAGACCGGGCTGCCGAACGGCCCGTTGCGGGGATCCTCGTTGAAGTCGCCGAGCAGGACGATCGGGGATCCGGGGGTTTCCTCCCGGATCCGCTCGATCGCCTGGACCACCCGGTGCACCTCCACCTGCCGGCGGAACCTGTCGGTGTCCGACGTTCCCGCCTTCAGGTGCACGACCAGGAAGGCCCACGGGTGCAGGTCCGGGTCCACGGTGATCCAGGCGACGAACATGTCCCGGGTGATGTCGTTCGCGTCCGGGTCCCCGGAGAGCTCCGCCGCCGACCAGGAGTCGGTCCGGGCGATCGGCAGGCGGGAGAGCACGCCATTGCGGAGGTTCCCGGAGAGTGTCCCGGAGACGTCCGAGGCCGCGTGGTACGGGTAGCCGGCGTCGGCCGCCAGCTCGTCCAGGTGCCCGAGGTCGGCGCTGCCGTGGATCTCCTCGAGCGCCGCCACGTCGGCGTCCACCCGCTCGAGCACGGCCACGAGGGCGTTCCACTCGGTGGATCCCGGGTCGCCGAACCCGGCGGTGTTGTAGGTGGCGCCCCGGAGGCCGTCGGCACGGCTGCCGCCGCCGGCCGCCACGAGGGCGACCACGACGAGGAGCCGGAAGAACGTACGAGACCGCCTCACGCCCGGGAATGTCCGGCGAGACGGTGCGCCATGCCACCCCTGGGTTATCGTGGAGGCCGCGGAGGCTGCCAGGTGCCCAGGACCCCCCTCGATCGATACGACGGCCGGGAGTTCGACGTCCTCGTGCTCGGGGCGGGGATCACCGGCGGCGCCGTCGCCCGGGAACTGGTCCGCCGGGGCTGGTCGGTCGCCGTCGTGGAGCGGCGCGATCCCGGCTGGGGCACCTCGGGCCGCTCCACCCGCCTCGTCCACGGGGGCCTCCGGTACCTCGCCGGGGGCCGAGTCGGCCTGGTCCGGGCGGCCCTCGCGGCCCGGCTGGAGCTGGCCCGCGAGGCGCCCCACCTGGTGCGGCCCGTGCCCTTCCTGCTGCCGGCCCCGGGGTCCGGGGCCGGCATGACCGCCCGGTTCCTTCCCCTCTTCGAGCGGCTGTACGACCTGCTCGCCCGGCCCCGCCGGGGCTGGCCGCCGCCCCGGGAGATCGAGCGGGACCAGGCCGTCCTGCTGGTCCCGGGCCTCTCGCCCGGCCTCCTCCCGGAGAGGGTTCGCATCTTCTACGACGGGGTCACCGACGATCGCCGCCTGACCGTGCTGACCGCCGTCGCCGCCGCCCGGGAGGGAGCGGTCCTGCTGACCCGCACGGAGGTCGTCCGCGTGGAGGCCGCGGGAGATCGGCGGGCGCGGGTCACCGTGCGGGACGGCCTGACCGGCGAACTCGCCCGGAGCCGGGTGCGGGCGATCGTCTCCGCGACCGGTCCCTGGGCGGACGCGACCCGGCGGCAGCTCGGGCTCCCTGCCCGCGGACCCCTCCTGCGGCCCACCCGGGGCAGCCACCTCCTGTGGCCCGCCCGCGCGGAAGGAGGGGCGGTGCTGGTCCACCCCGCGGACGGCCGGGTGCTCCTCGCGGTGCCGACGGAAGGGGGACTCCTCCTCGGCACGACCGACGTGGACGACGACCGGGCTCCCGACGAGATCCTCCCCCCGGAGGAGGACCTGCGGTACCTCGCGATCGCCGCGGGCAGGCTGCTCCCGGAACTCCCGGTCCCGCCCCGCGCGGCCTTCGCCGGGCTGCGGCCCCTCCTCGCCGGGCCGGGTCACCCCGACCGGCTCTCCCGGCGCGCCCGCGTCGTCGTGGAACGCCTCGAGGGGATCCCCGTGCTTCACCTGGTGGGCGGCAAGCTGACCCTCCATCGCCCGATGGCCCGCCGCCTCGCGACCCACCTCGCCCGGGAAATCGGTCCCCCGCCGGCCGGTGAACGGCCACCCGGTCTCCTGCCCGGCTCGCCGGTCGCCACGGCGGCCGGCGAGACCGCCGCGGCCCGGGCCGCGGGACTGGATCCCGTCCAGGCCACCTGGCTCGTCCGGCGCTTCGGCACCCTCTGGCGACAGGTCGTCGAGACGCCGATGAGCGGGGATCCGCGTCGCCCCCTGGGAGAAGGGGCGGTTCCTCTCGCCGGGGAGCTGGTCCATGCCGTGCGCGAGGAGGGAGCGCGAACCCTCGCGGACGTGCTCGCCCGGCTTCGCCTCCCCGAGATCGCGCGGAACGGCGACGACGAGGAAGAGATGGCGCTCTCGGCCCTGGCCCTCCTGGGCGGCGAGCTGGGCTGGGGACCCGGGCGCCGCGAGCGGGAACTCGAACGGTGGCAGCGGGAACGCGACCGGACATGGATCGCCCCACCCCTCTTCCCGGAGGCCGGATGACCCTCTTCCGCGGCACCCTGGTCCCCCTTCCCGGGGACGCTCCTCTCCCGGCCCGCCTGGTGGCGCACCGGGGAGTCCCCGCCCGTCACCCGGAGAACACCGGTCCCTCCTTCCGGGCGGCGCTCTCGGCGGACGCCCCGGCCGTCGAACTGGACGCCCGTCCGACGGCGGATGGACTTCTCGTCGTCCTTCACGACCCGGACCCGGCGCGGCTCACCGGCGAGACGCGCGCCGCGGCCGAGCTGACCGCCCGGGAGCTGCTGGCCCGTCCCCTCCGGGAAGCCCCGGCCGAGCGGCTCCTCCTCCTCGACGAAGCGCTGGCGATCCTGGCCGGGCGCACGTTCCTCGACATCGAGCTGAAGAGCACGCCGGGGATCCCGCCCGCCGACCTGGCCGGGCGCCTCCTCGCCGCCCTCGAGCGGGCCCGCTCCCCCCAGGAACTGGTCGTCACGTCCGACGACCCGGCGATCCTCCGGGAGCTGCGAGCCCGCGCTCCGCGGCTCGCCACGGGGTTCGTCGGGCGATCCCGCGACCCGCGGGACCCGGTGGCGACCGCGGTCGACGCGGCCGCCGAGGTGATCGTCGTCAACCGGCTCCGGGTGGACGGGGAACTGGTCCGGCGGGCCCGGGGGGCGGGCCTTTCCACCTGGACCTACACCGTGAACGATCCCGCCGAGGCCCGCCGCCTCGCGGAACTCGGCGTCGAGCGGCTGGTGACCGACGACCTCCCCACTCTCCGGGAAGCCCTCGGCGGAGACGATCCCGGGAGCCGGGAGACCGTCGAGCCACCGGCCGGGGACCTCCTCCTCGTGGTCGACCTGGGCTCGTCGACGACGAAAGCCGCCCTCGTCCACCCGGCGGCCGGGATCGTCGCCCGGGCCTCGGTCCCGACCCCGGTCCGGCGGCCCGCGCCGGGGCGGGTGGAGCACGATCCGGAGGCGATCCTCGCCGCGGCCCGGGAGGTGCTCCAGCGGGTGGCGGAACAGGTACCCGGCCGAACGCCCCGGGCGGCGGCGGTCACCGGGCAGCGGTCCACCTGCCTGTGGGCCGCCCGCGGGGATCTCCTCCCCCTGACCCCGGCCGTGTCCTGGCAGGACCGCCGGGCGGAGCCGCTGGTCCGGGAACTCGGCCCGCGGGCGGAGGAGCTGCGGGCGATCGCCGGCCTCCCGCCCGCCCCCGCGTGGTCGGGGTTTCTCGCCAGGGCGCTCCGGGAGGAGACCCCGCTGCCCCGGGACGCCCTGCTCGTGCCCCTGGTGCCGTGGGTCGCGGCTCGCCTGGCCGTCGAGACGCCGGCGCCGGACCCGACCTTCGCCAACCGGACCTTCCTGCTCGACGCGGAGCGGCTCGCCTGGTCTTCCGACCTGGCCCGCGCGCTCGGTCTCTCCCTCGAGGTTCTCCCGCCCGTCCGGCCCACCCTTGCCGGACGCGGCTGGATCCCCTGGCCGGGGGCGCCGGGGGGCGTGCCCCTTCTCGCCCTCGTCGGCGACCAGCAGGCGGCCTACGTGGGCCTCGCGGGCCCGGCGGGAACGAAGCCGGTGCTCAACGTGGGCACCGCCGGGTTCGCCATGCGCACGCGGCGGAAGGGAGAACGGCCCCCGGAAGGAGCCCGCCTCGCTCCCCTGTGGACCACCGGGACGCGCCGGGGCCCCGATCTCCTCGAACTCGTCGTCCACGAGGAGCCGGGAGAGGGGCCGGGCCTTCCCCGGGAGCCGGTCGACGCGGCCAGGGATGCGGCCCTGCGTCTCGCCCTCGGCGACCCGCTGCCCGTGCGGTTCGCCGAGGGGCTCGCCCGGGCGGCGCACCGGCTCGCGGGTCCCCGCGACCTCTCGGTCCCGGTGGCGGGGGGAATCCTGGCGAGCCCCCATCTCCTCGCCCTCCTCGAAGCGCTCCTCGACCTGCAGGTCGTGCTCGCCCGGGAGCGGGAGGTCACCCTCCTCGGGGCGGCGCGCCTCGCGGCCGTCGCCGCGAAACTGCCCTGGAGCTGCCCGCCGGGAGGGGGCCTCTCGATTCCGTCACCGCCTGGAACCGCCCCGCGGTGATATCCTCCGGACGACCGGGAACGATTCCGGAGGTGGCCATGGACCGACCGAGAACCGGCAGCGGACCGATTCCGCCGCCCGCCGACCCGCCCCCCCGGTTCACCTACCGGGCGCTGCGGCTGCCGTCGGGGCGCCTCCTCGCCATCGAGGAACGAATCGGCCGCCGTCTCGCCCGGACGATCCGTCCGGAGAGCCCGGAAGGACGCGCCCTGCTCCAGGAAGGGAAGGTCGAGGTGGTCGACCTGGGCGAGCTCTGACTCAGCGGGCCGGCACCGCGACCCGGCGGGTCGTCGCGTTCCCCGCCCCGTCCACCGCCCGCACGAGGAAGCCGTCTCCGCCGAATTCGGCGGGAAGCTCGAGACGGTAGTCCTCGCGGTCCCCGTCCTCGACGCCGTCCTCGGGCGCCAGCGCCCGCCACTTCCCGGGCGTGAGCGAGACCTCGACCCGGCCCACCCGTCCCCCGGGATCGACGACGACGAACTCCAGGACCGGTGCGCCCTTCTCCCAGGAGAGGTTCCCTATTTCCGGTGGCCGGTGATCGATCACGACCGGGTCGCTCTCCGCCTCGGCGGTCCGTCCCTCGCCGAGGGGATTGGCCTCCTCGTCCGTCGCGACGACCCGGAACCTCCAGGTCCCGTCCGGCAGGTCGCGGGAGTCGAAGCTGTGGAAGGAGCGTGCGAGGTCCCGGGCGAGCACGCGCCAGCCGCGGCAGGGTCCGCCGTCGTCCCGGCAGGCGGCGAGCTCGTAGCGCAGCGGATCTCCGTCGGGATCCCGGGCACTCCAGCGGATCGTCAGCGCCCCGGGTTCCCAGGCCTTCTTCGATCGCCACTTCGGCGGCTCGTTCCCGAGCGCCCGGGCGGCATCCGGGTTCCGGGGCGGGGGGATCACCGGTCGCTCGCCGCTCGCCACCTTCGGCGGCGGCAGCGGCCGCCAGGCCACGCCCAGGGGCAGGGCCTCGACCTTCTCGACCCGCGGAGGCCGGTTGACCGGCCGGTAGCGGGCGACCAGGCGGCGCACGGTCGGCGAGAGGGGGCGTTCTCCCCGCGCCTCGACCCGCACCTGGAAGAAGCGGGCCAGGGGGAGCCGAACGGCCTCTCCCGGGACCTCGGGAGGACCGGCGGCACCGTTCACCGGGATCCACTCGGTCCACGCCTCCCCGGGCACCGAGGTGTTCCCCGCCCGGACGAGGACCCGCACGTCCGCCGTTCTCTCCCGGGAAGTCACCGCGTGCACCCGTCCGAAGCGGGCGCGGACCCGGGCATCCAGGACGTCGGAGGTCCAGCGGGCCGGGCTGGCGGGACCGGGACCGTACACCAGGAGGGCGGCCGGGTGGCTGGTCGCGGCCAGGACCCGGTCACCGTCCGTGGCGAGGGCGGAGAACGCCTTCGCCCCCGGCCGCTCGTCCCAGAGCCCCTCCCGCTCCCGCTCGTCGAACCACCAGACCCGGGCCGGGGTCCCCGTGGCGAGGAGCACGCCGCCCCCGGGCGCCGGGGCGAGGGCGAGGGGAGTCTCCTTCTTGTCCTTCCACGCCACCCGGGGCTCGCCCCCTTCCGGGAGATGGACCAGCTCACCGCCGCCGCCCGGCAGCTCCGCGGCGCGGGAAGGGCCGGTTTCCTTCTCGCCGCCCTTGTCGTCTCCTTCGCCGGCCGTCGCCGCCGGCTTGACGGTGATCGAGACGGTCTTCGTCCGGCGGTTCTCCTTGCGGGGACGCTCCCCGGTTCCCCCGGACTCGGCTTCCCCGGGCTTGCCCGCGAAGGCCACCCAGGCGCCGCCATCCGGGGCGGGAACGATCGCCACGGTCTCGGGCCGCGGCGAGTCCCAGAGCACGAACGCCCCGCCATCCCCGGCCAGGCGCACGAGGAGTCCCGACCCGGCCGTCCCGGCCAGGATCCGTCCCTCCCGGTCCCGGGCAAGGCAGCGGACGTGGGGATCCGGGCTCTCCCAGAGGACACGGACCAGGGTTCCCTTCTCCGGGTCGACCTCCAGGACCCGCCCCGGCAGGCCGGTGGCGACGAGCAGCGTTCCCCGCCCGGTGGGCAGCAGGTCCCACACGTACGTCGCCTCGGGCCGGAACACCTCGATCGCCTCCTCCCGTTCCCGGTCGAGGCGATAGACCGCGCCGCCGGGCCCGGTGGCCAGGTAGACGCGGCCGCGGCGACCACGGGCGAGGGCGAGGATCTCCGGTTCGCCCTCGAGGCCGCCGATCTCGGCGAACCCGTCCCGGCCGAGCACCCACAGCCCGGACGCCGCGCCCCCGGCGAGGAACACGTCGCCGTCCTTTCCGGCGAGCACGTCCCAGGCGAGGGTCCCTCCCGGGACCTCGTGGGCGGTGCGCGCGGGCCCCGGGGCGAGGAACCCGGAGGGAGTGACGACCATCCCCTCGAACGTGCCGACCCGGAAGCTCGCCCCTTCCCGGGTCCAGGCGACCGGGGACGAGGCCCGCGCGGGGAGGAAGAACAGCGACAGGAGGGCCAGCAGCAGGGGCAGCGCACGTCGAGGCTTCATCGGGCGGTCTCCTCGGCGGAAACGATCTCGATCGCGGTCTTCGCCACGTCGGCCACCGGCCGATCGAGCCGCAAAGAGGTACCGGTCACCGGCAACCAGCGGGCTCGGAAGAGGGGTCCCGCTCCCGGCCCGGTGCGCAGCAGGACGTGGGCCGTCCCCGGGAGGGCGGGATAGGTCCGTCCCCGGGCGACGATTCCCTCGGCGGGCAGGACCAGGCGGGCTGCCAGGTCCAGGTTCGACGGTTGGTCCGCGAGGGCATCCAGGTAGTCCGTGGCGGTGCGCGCCGTGCGGCGCCGCGCCTCCGCGAGGGAACCGAGCTTCCCCGCGAGCTCCCGGGCGGAGCCGACGAACAGGGTATAGCCGCCCGGAAGCGCGCTCTCGGGGACCGTGAGCTCCAGGGTCTCGGTTCGGCGCCGGCCCCGGGTCCCCTCGAGCCTGGCGGTCACCCGCAGGCGTTCCCCGGCCCGCACGACGAGCCGGTCGGGGACGATCCCGGCCACCCGCCAGCCCCCTTCCGGCTCCACGGTCGAGACCGTCACGTCGATCCGTTCGATCCCGGGAACCGGGAGGGGAGGCCGGACGAGGCGGGCCAGCAGGCGGGCGAGGTCCGCGCCGATTCCCCCGACCCCCCGGGGCGAGGAGGCACCCTGCTCGGCGACGAGCTCCCGGCCGTCCTCGAGCCGCACCACCGTGCGCACCCGGAACGCCTCCTCGCTCTCGGCGCCGATCACGTCGGTGACCAGGGTCGGGAGGATCACCTGGCCCGCCAGGGTCGCGACGTAACGTGGATCGCGCACGACGAACGCCCGCCGGGTCTCCTCCGGTCGATCCGGTCGCCGAATCGCCACCGTGATCGGAAGCCCCCGCGGAGGATCTCCCACCCGGCCGTGGATCCCGGTCAGGCGGTCCTGGTCGAGACGGCCGACCGGCGTGCCGATGTTGGCGATCTTGAACGACGAGAGCTCGGAGGCGACGGTCCAGACGATCTCCGCCGGAGCGATCGGGAGACCGCTGCGGCCCGCCCCGGTGAACGGGTGCCCGAAGGCGAGCAGTTCGTCGCCGTCGCGCCAGGTGACGGTACCGGTGGCGCCCAGCACGAGGTCGCCCCAGGAAAGGAGCACGGCCACCGGATCCCCCGGAGAGAGGGCCGGCGTCGCGTCCCCGGCCGTGCCCTCCCCCGGGGCGAGCCGGCCGGCGAGGACGGGAACTCCGGCGATGGGCAGGTCGAGCCCCTCGAGCCGTGCGGCGAGGACCGGAAGGGTCGAGCGCCGGATGCCGGCGACGATCGGCTGGACCGGCCAGGGTCGGACACCGGTCCCGGGGTCCGCGGTCCCGCCGTCCTTCCCCCGGTCGACCAGCCACGGGAGCGGTCCACCGGGCAGGTCGCGCAGGCGAAGCATCGCCTCCGCCGGAGTGATCCCGCAGATCGGCTCCCGGGAGAAGTTCCCGATGGCGTAGCTCAGG
>Ga0256842_1003610_pt1 | contig 10203 bp, 10 predicted proteins | sample 4559240metaG_FD_185973 | JGI IMG/M metagenome (GOLD analysis project Ga0256842, IMG submission 185973) | Hydrothermal vent microbial communities from Guaymas Basin, Mexico - 4559-240 | ecosystem: Environmental > Aquatic > Marine > Hydrothermal vents | place: Mexico: Guaymas Basin | collected...
CACCAGCATTATAAAACTCACTCCAATCACAGAAATCTCCATTAGGGTCAGTATATACTAATCCTAAAGTGTCTTTAGTCATAAGCTCGTTTACAACTACAGTACCTGCTGTTGGTTCTGGAGGAGGTGGTGGTGGTGTAGTGTCTTCATCTTTATTACATGATACTGTTGCTAGCATTGCAACTACTGCTAGGCTTCCTAATACAAATTTGATCTTTCTCATTTATTAAAATGTTAAGTTATTAAATTGATAATTTATTTATTGTTTTATATATAATGTATTTCTCTAAAAATCTACTTCTAAACGTAGTGCTACAAAACCGAATTTCTCGCCAGGAGTTCCTTTGCTAGAATCTATAAGCGCCCACTTTTTTGTAGGGTTTCCGTTAAGGTCATATCCTGTGTAAAGTTTGTCTTTTCCGTTTGCGTATCGGTCATGATCAATGAAAGAGTAGTTAAGCATAATCTTTACATTTGAGTTTACATAATAGTTTGTTCCAATAGTAAAACCATTGGCTCCACCACCATAAACTAAAGCATCAAAATCGTTTAAGCTAACATAGTCGTAACGTACAGCTAATTCTATATCTCCCCAATCTTTTCCTCTACTAATTTGTGTAAATTCAGCCTCAGCACGGTTATATCTATAATGTCCGCCAAAGATTAACCATCCTGCTTGCACGTATGCACCATTAAAATTAGCAACATCTTTGCCACTACCATTAATATCAGTTCCATTAACCTGTTGCATCATATATTCACTCTGGAACATAAAGTTATTCCAAGCACCTGCTAGTTCAAAGCCCACTAATTGAAGGCTAGCTACATTTGTCATATCATCAGTATCCAAATATTTTTTTCTATTGATACTTGTTAGTGAGCGTGTTGAATAACGATATCCATCGCTTATTTCCCAACTAGTTTTAGGAGTACGGTATGTTGCCGCAACACCAATGTGTAATACTGCATCGTCAGTCATTATAGGATAACCAACAAAACGTCCAGTTACACTATATCCTTCATCCATTCCTCTTTTCTTATTATTGTCTTTTGTCCAACTAGTAACTTCAGAGTCTCCAACATCATTAAATGATACACCTGCTCCTAAAAAGAAACGGTTAGAATTCATTTGTGTCTGAAGACCTAAAGTACGACCAGGTACAAAAGCATGAGTAAGTGATCTTTCGATAAAGGTTAAGTAACGTGATGTAGTAGTATATTCCATAGAAAAAGTCTCTTTGAAGTTACCAGCTTTAATCTTAATATTTCGTAAGAAAGCATCTTCTTTAATGTCGAAGTTATAACCAATAATCATATCCTTCATTTCCATCTCTGATCCAGCAAAATCTAAATCAATTTCTCCATACCAATTGTTATGGAGTGTTGCTTTAACAGCAAAACGTGCTCTACGTACAGTCAATCCGTTTCCAATTGGGTTATAAGTATTATTATCGAAAAAATAAGCTCCATCAATATAAACACGGTTGTCAAGCCATAATCTATAACTTTTGTCTTTACTTCTAAAAGATAGTATTCCACTCCATGATTCTGGCTCAAGAGGTTTATGCTCTACAAGTACACCATATTGATTGCGGAAATAGTTATCTGCAGTTTTATGTTTCAATGTGTCTGTTTGCGCTTTCAATGAACTAGTGCTCATAAGCATCATTAAAAAAGCAACAGCTAATAGTAAATTTTGTTTCATTATGTTGTTTATTTAAATTATTTATATAGTTTGTTTAGAACTCGTAATATTTGAGAATACAAATGTAATAGCTAATTGAAAAGTATGTTAAAAAAACTACTATACTTGACCTCTACAATCGTAGTTTTTAACTCTACAACACTACTACATATTTTGTATATATCTAATTATTGGTAGTTTATATAGACTTAATGTATTCCGTTAAAGACTCACTACTTGGGATTTGAATCTTCTTTCTTAGTCTATATCTATTCATTTCTACGCTTTTTTCGGTAATATTTTGAATATTAGCGATCTCTTTTGATGATAAATTTAGTCGTAAAAGAGTACATAAGCGTTGTTCGTTATTTGTTAAATTCGGGAATTTTGAGTTCAGTTTTGAGTAGAAATCTCTATTGGATTTTTCGATAAATAACTTTAATGTATCTCTATCTTTATCCAGTTGAAGGGTCTCAAAAACCAATAAATCGAGTTCTATTAATTCTCTTGTACAACTTTGAAATTCATATTGAGAGCTGTATTTTGTGATTTTTCGACGAATTTTTTCAAGCATTTCATTCTTCTGAATTATGCTTAATGCCATATTTACAGTTTGGTTTTCAAAATCAAAAGATTCAATTTCTTGTTTTAGGGCATCTACATCTTTTTGTTTTTGATCTAATAGTAAAAGTGTTTCTTGCGTGCTTTTATTTATTTCGTAATACTTATACGATATTAATAGTAGTATAATAGAAACAATAATTAAAGCTATAAGCATTACAGTGGTTTTGGATTTTGCTATTAATATTATGACAAAGATATGAAAAAAATACGCCTATTTTTTTTCTTTTATTTATGTTATCCAACAGCTCCAATAGCATAATTCCACACATCAAACCCAAAGCCTTCTCTTTTGTAGAGGCATTTATCAGACTCCTGCTTCTGTATTTCAATTACCTTTTCACTCCTTAAAAAAAGAGCTCTCAAGCTCCTTGATTTTAGAACTATAGGGATCAAATTTTTCGAGAAATTCCTTAAATTTGCGATGTTATTATTTCTTCGGCAAATAATTCGATACTACCAACATTAAATGTTTCTTGTTTCAAATTCGCTGATTACCATATTTACACAATCATATAGTATAGCAATCTTTATTCTCTATTATTTCAACGAGTTCCTTAGTCTCAACTTTGATATATCGTTCTTTTAAAGTCATATGTTAATATGGTTTATTATTGAAAATACATTAATACAAAATATGGTAAATAATGAAGATTTATTCTAAAAAAGTAAATAATGAATAATTAATCATTCAAAAAAAATGTACATTTGCCAACTATTATCAAATCTATAATTAGTATATTATGATACAAAGAGTACAAACAATTTATTTGGCATTAGTTTTTATTCTAATTGCTATTATGTCTTTCCTTCCAGTGGTTGTTTTTAATAGTGGAGATGTTGTTTTTTATATGAATATTTTCCGTTTTGAAGGTGTCAATAGCCTTGATTTTGTCGGAGATTTGCCTAATATATGGGCTTTGCCAATAGCAGCTTCCTTATTAGCAATTATTTCTGCTTTTAGTATTTTTAAATTCAAAAACCGTAAGCAGCAAATGACATTAAATATGATTGCTATGCTAATGAACTTTATTCTTTTGGCAGGTATTTTCTACTATTCTGATATGGTAGCCAAAATGGATGCTGTAGCATCTGCAGCTAAATACGATGTTGCCGCTTTTTTTCCTATAGTAACGGTATTATTATTGATTCTTGCTAATAGAAATATTAGAAAAGACGAAAAACTAGTTCGTGAATCCGAAAGATTAAGGTAGAATAAGTATATATTTTTCTTTAATTGAAAAGGAACTTCTTAAATTAATAATCTTTAATATGATTAACTTAAGAGTTTTTTTATGTATAATTCTATTTATTATGCTTCATAATATCTTAAGTTTTTGTTAAAACAACTGTTCAAATATTAGATAATGCCTACATAATCATTTTGTTATTAGATTTTTAATAAGATTAAGTATAAATAATTATTTTGGATATAATTATTTATACTTAATCTTAATAGTGATGAGCTTTCTATAAAACTTATCTTAAGTTAAATTATCTGTCAGTTGTTTTAAATAAAGTCCTATCTTTGCTAAGCACTAAGCTCAACGATAGTATTATTTCTTTTAATATTACAGAGTTCTTTTATAAACAACTAACCATATTATTTCCTTCAAAATTAAGGTTTAAATATGTAAGAGTATATTTCATTTTATATGAATAGTATAGTTTTTAATTTTTATAGTAAGGGAGAGAAAGAATTTAAGGAGGACTACTTCAATAAATCCATTAATACAACAAGAGTTGCTTTTCTTTTTTTAGCTGTAATGTATTCATTATTCGCGTATTTAGATGTTCTTTCAGCAGGTCCACTGCTAAATGAATTTTTGCTAATAAGGCTTCTAATTGTTGTTCCATTATTTTTATTAGTCTTTGCACTTTCATTCTTAAAATCATTTCAGTTATTTTGGCAAGAGCTATTATTTATATCTTACATAGTAGCGGCAACAGGTGTTATATTAATGATTGTTCAGCTGCCTAGCGAATCATCATATAGCAATGGTTTTATGCTGATTTTTCTTTCGGGTTCAGTGTTTATTAGGCTAAGATTATTGTATTCTACAATAGCAGGCTGGCTTTCTATTGCTATATATAATATAATAGCAATATACGTTTATCATAACAGCGTAGATGTGGTTTTAATAAATAACTTCTTCTTTATAGCTGCTAATTTAATTGGCATGTTTGCATCTTATCACTTGGAAATTTCGGATAAACAAAACTTCAATCTTTTACGACAATTAGAACAAAAGAATAGTGAGATACGTAGTATCAACTCAAATCTAGAAATAAAGGTAAAGGAAAGAACAGACTCATTATCAAATAAAAATATAGAACTTAGAAATGAAATTCTGCAAAGAAGCATTATTGAAAAAAAGTTAGAAAAAGCAAAACTGCAAGCAGAGCAAGCTGATAGACTAAAATCAACTTTTTTGGCAAATATGAGCCATGAGATTAGAACTCCAATGAATGGAATAATAGGTTTTGCAAACTTGCTTAATGAGGCTGAAGATGAAAAAGAACTCAATAAATTTATAAACATTATTGTTAGTAGTGGTGAACATCTTCTAAACTTGATTAACGAAATAATGGATATTTCGAAGATAGAAGCTGGTATTCTTAAGCTTGATATTGTTTCTTTTGACCTTAATGAACTTACAAAAGAGGTTAATGATTTGTTTGTTATTGATAAGAAAGTTAGTAGCAATAAAATAAAATTCACATATATTGATGGAGTTGAGAATTCTAAATTTAATATCAAAACTGATAGAATGAGGCTTAAGCAAGTACTAGTAAATGTTATTAATAATGCTTGTAAATATACCGAAAAGGGTAGTGTTGAATTTGGGTATAGAGTTGTGAATGATAGACTAGAGTTTTTTGTAAAAGATACGGGTGTTGGTATAAGTGAAGAGCAGCAAGGCTATGTATTTGAGCGATTTATGCAAGCAACTTTAAGAAGTAATAATGTAAAAGAAAGAGCTGGATTAGGCTTAGCAATTTGCAAAACTTACTTAAAAACAATGGGTGGTGATATAAAAGTAAGAAGTAGAATCGGAGTAGGTTCTGAGTTTATTTTTTATATCCCTTTAGAGACTGATGAAAACTATATAATATTTTAGTGGTAGATGATATAGAAGTAAACTATATCCTACTAAAAAAGCAATTGCAAAAGACAAATGCTAAAACTATTTGGTTGAAAAATGGACTAGAGTCTGTTGATTACGTTAAAGAGAATAAAGAAGTAGATATAATATTGATGGATATTCGAATGCCTATTATGAATGGTTTGGAAGCGACAAAATTAATTAAGATTATTAATCCAGATATTCCGATTATTATACAAACAGCATATGTGGTGGGAGAGGAATTTGATAATATTGAATATTCAGGATGTGACGATTATTTTTTTAAACCAATATTAGCTAAGGAATTATATAGTAAAATCGCAAAACAGCTTCAAGAATAGATAGTTATGAGTAAAAGTATAACGCCAGCTAAAAGACATAATTTATCGGTACTATTTGTAGATGATAATGAAAATATAAGACAATTATACCAAAGGCTATTGGAAAAGCATGTTGCACATTTTTATATTGCAAAAAATGGCAATCATGGACTAGAGCTTTATCATAAACATAAGCCTGATTTGGTGATTACAGATATTAATATGCCTGTAATGGATGGCATAGAGATGGTTAGGGAGATTAAAAGTAAGTTCCCTGGAGCTAAGATAGTAGTAATGTCTGCCTATAGTGTAAAGGAGAATTTTATTGAATCTATAAACCTAGGTGTAGATGGTTACCTAATGAAGCCTGTGGAAGCAAAAAAACTTTTATCATTGATTGATGAGTTTGCTGGTATTACATTAATGAAATGGGAGCTTGAAAGAAAAGAAGAGAAAAGACGAATTGCAGAGGAGTATCTCAAAAAATCTTTAGCAGAGAAAGATATCCTACTTAGAGAAGTTCATCATAGAGTAAAAAATAATATGCAAATAATTTCAAGCATATTAAGGATGCAGAGTAGGAGTATTGAGGATGAAAAACTAAAAATGGTATTGCAAGAAAGCCAAAATAGAATTCATTCCATGGCTTTAATTCACGAGAATTTGTATAGTAATGAAGGCTTGGCAGATGTAAAATTTGACAATTATATTCAAAGCTTGGTCGGTAATATTGCACGTACATATAATAGTAAGCAGTTTAGAGTAAAATTCGATTACGATACAGAAAGTGCTAACCTGCCAATGGATATTGCAATACCTTGTGGCTTAGTGATTAATGAGCTTGTATCTAATTCAATGAAGTATGCTTTTAATGAATTGGAAGAAGGTGTAATATCCATAAGTTTTAAAACTACTTCTGAGAATAATTATAGTCTTATAGTAGCAGATAATGGAATAGGTATTCAAAAGGATTTTGATATTAGTAAAATTAAATCCTTAGGAATGAAGATAATATATAAACTAGTACAACAAATAGAAGGGGAGCTTAGTAGCGATTTTTCTAATGGAACCAAATTTAGCATAAATTTTAAAACGAAATAATTATGAGTAATAAAGAATACAATATTCTGATAGTAGAAGACGAACTACTAGTTGCTGCAGATATTGAAGAGAGCTTACTAAGCTTGGGCTATAATGTCCAAAACACAATAGATACTGCCAAGGATGCTATTGCTGAGGTGGAAAAATCACTTCCTGATTTAATTCTTATGGATATAAACCTTAAAGGTGAAGCTAGTGGAATTGATGCTGCTGTAGAAATATCTAAGAATAATAATGTTCCTATTATTTTTCTTACCGCAAATTCTGATATATCAACTATTGATGCTGCTAAAGTTGCTCTTCCTTACGGATATATTATCAAGCCATTCACTGATAAGGAATTGGAAACTAGTATTGAAATCTCCCTTTTTAAGTTTAAGAATGATATGAAACTTAAGATGGAAAGCGAAATGTTTAATAATTTTCTAGATATTCGTGATCACGATAAGGAACAGCTAATCATTCAGAGTGTTAATGGTTTAGAGAAAATAAACTTTGATCAAGTATACTATATTGAAGAGGTAGAAGATACTAGTGTTATTTATCTTTTTGATGAAGAGGTTGTTGTTAGGAAATCGTTGAATGAAGTTGCTTCATTATTTCCTGATAACATATTTATGAAGGTTAGCAAGCAATTTATTATTAATAAGACTAAAGTATTTGTGGTGAAATATCCAGAAATTATTATCTCTGATAAAATGAGTGTTATTACTGTTGATGGGCAATACAAACATTTGCTCGAAGATATTAATGGTGAGCTTGATGAAATAATTGATGTGGAATAATTTTAGATTACTACTATTATGGAAAAAGTAGATACAGCACAAGCTACTATTGATAAATATGCAAATGCATTGTTTTTAAAGGAAGGTCCCGATAAAGAGGACTATCAATTTATATTTGACTTTGTAGACAAGCTTGACGATAAGGATATTCCTCATTTTAGAAACACAATGAAGCCTATCCTTAATCCTAGTACAATTATTGGCTTTTCGTTTACAAAACCTTTCGGTTATAATGGTGATTTCTTTATTATTGAGAAAATATATCAGAAATATTCCAATCCGAATAAGAAGTATAAAAAGTGGGACGATTTCTTTCACTATTTTCCTGCTGCAATAGCCGTGGTTAATAGAAAAGCTATGGCTATTGAGATTTTTGAAAAACTTAATGCAAAAGCCAATGGTGAAACTAAAAATGTTTTGATTCTTGGTAGTGGTCCAGTTTCTGAAACTTTCGAATATTTTGAAAAAACAGACAATAATTCATTGGTGTTTGATATGTTAGATTTGGATAAAAGAGCAATCTCTTACGCCAAAAATAAAAATAAGAAGCATCTAAAATCAATGACATTTTTTAATAAAAATGTTATTAGATTTTCTCCAAACCAAAAGTATGACTTAATATGGAGTGCTGGCCTATTCGACTATTTTAAAGCCAAGCATTTTGTGTATTTATTGAAGAAGTACTATGAGTTCCTAAATGAAGGTGGTGAAATGATAATTGGTAATTTCAATATCGAAAATCCATCGAAGAAAATAATGGAAATTCTTGGTGATTGGTTTCTACATCATCGCTCAATTGATGAGTTAAAATCTTATGCAATACAGGCAGGAATTGATAAAGACAAGATTGAAGTATTTCAAGAGCCGCTTGGAATAAATTTATTTCTCCTTGTTAGGAAATAAAATATTCTTAAATTATTATTATTTCAAAAGCTTTGAATAATAAAAAAAAACTCATTTATTTATATAAATGAGTTTTTTTGTGAATGCATGTTTTGTCTTGCGTTTATTAACTAACAATATTGTTATTCCAATTCTAAATAAGCATTAAATATAGCGTATATATATCCTTTTGACTAGGGTTTATATGTAAGTACGTCAGTATGTTAAGTGTACTTTTTAATTTAGACTCATATTGTTGTTTTTGACACTTCTTATTCGTAAATTCGTGCATTATTAAAACATTTACATATGCGAATAAATAGAAAATTAAATAAACCAAAGGAAGTCATTGAAATTAATGATGAGATTGATTTATCACTAATAAATCCCCTAATAAATATTTATAAAACTAAGAAAGGAAATTTAATTCCACTTTTGCAAGGAGTACAATCCATCTATGGATATATTCCTGAAGAGGCTTTTTATAAACTGAATAAAGATGTAGGATTAGAGCTTGCTGCAATGTATGGTGTAGCTACTTTCTATAGTCAGTTTAGACTAAATCCTGTGGGAAAGCATATTATTAAAGTATGCCATGGTACAGCTTGTCATGTGCAGAATGCTTCTAAAATTACAGATGCTATAATGGATTCACTTAAAATAAATGATGGTGAAACTACTGAGGACAATATGTTTACCTTAGAATCAGTGGCTTGTCTTGGATGTTGTTCGCTAGCTCCAGTTATGATGATTGGTGATGAAACCTATGGTAAACTTACGGGCAAATCGTCGGTAAAGGTTATAAAGAATATCAAAATTCAAGAATCTAAGGCTAATAATTAAAAGACTAAGAAATGAAAAAGCAAATAATAGTAGGCCTAGGAAGTTGTGGTATTGCTGCCGGTGCATCAAAAGTTTACGATAAAATAAAAGATATAATCTCTGCCGAAAATCTTGATGTAGAGCTAAAGCAAACCTCATGCATAGGAATGTGTTATAAAGAACCATTGGTTGAAATTATTGATGATAATGGCCGCTTTCTTTATGGCGATATTACCGAAGATAAGGTTATGGATCTTATGGAAAGTCATGTGGAAAATGATGAGCCCATAAAAGACCTTGTGGTGGATTCGGATATGTTTGATGGTAGCGAGAAAAAATATTTTGATGGCCAGGTTAAAATAGCCCTTCGTAATTGTGGTTATATGGATCCTGAGTCAATTGAAGAAGCGGAAGCACATAAGGCTTATGATGCTTTACGAATGATTGCTGGCAATCCTGTTTCGCGCGATGCCGTTATTCAGTCGGTACTTGATAGTGGAATCCGTGGCCGTGGTGGCGGTGGTTTTTCCACAGGAATGAAATGGCGATTTGCCAAGAATAATGAAAACGAAATGAAATACATTATCTGTAATGCTGATGAGGGTGACCCTGGTGCATTTATGGATAGATCGCTGCTTGAGGGTGATCCTCATGCTATTATTGAAGGAATGATAATTGGCGCATATGCCATTGGCGCTTCTGGCGGTGTAATATACTGCCGAGCTGAATATCCTTTGGCAATCAAAAGATTAAATATTGCTCTTGCGCAGGCTCGTGAGAAGGGATATCTAGGAAAAAATATAATGGGGATTGATGATTTTAATCTCGATATATATGTGAAAGAAGGAGCTGGAGCTTTT
>Ga0256842_1003611_pt1 | contig 10202 bp, 5 predicted proteins | sample 4559240metaG_FD_185973 | JGI IMG/M metagenome (GOLD analysis project Ga0256842, IMG submission 185973) | Hydrothermal vent microbial communities from Guaymas Basin, Mexico - 4559-240 | ecosystem: Environmental > Aquatic > Marine > Hydrothermal vents | place: Mexico: Guaymas Basin | collected...
CCAAAACTCTTTATCAGGTTCGCTAGGGCAACATTTCTAAATCCCGTAGTTTTTTCTGAATAAGCAACTTCAAAATCGTAAGTAACGTATTTATTATTAGCGAGTTTACGAACAAACTCTATGATTTCCTTTTGTGTTCTACCCAATTGTTCCAATAGCATATCAGTAATTACAATAGCTCCTGCATTAATAAAAGGATTACGAGGAATGCCCTTTTCATATTCAATTTGCACTAATGAATTGAAGGATGTTCCGGAAGGCTCTCTACCTACTCTATTCCACACTGCCTTATTATGCTTTTGTATAGCTAAAGTTAATGTAAATAGCTTAGCAATACTCTGAATAGAAAATTGTTCGTTGGCATCTCCTACCGAATAATCTTTTCCATCCACTGTATGTATTGCTATTCCAAACTTATTGGGGTCAACTTCAGCTAAAGCAGGAATGTAATCAGCAAGTTTGCCTTTATTTTCTCTCTGCTTTACTTCCTTATATATTCTCTCTATTATTGCTTGATAATCCATAATGCAAATGTATAAAAATGATATATATAATTTTAGCAATAAAAAAAAAGAGAGGCAATTGCCTCTCTTTTTATCTTATCTATTCATTATGAATATTATAAAGCGTCCATTTCAGCTTTTATTTTCTTAAAGTTGTCATAATCTTTAGTCTGAGAATATATACCTTTAAGCATAATCATTGTGTTTTTATCTTTAGGCTGTAGTTTATGACAGTTTTCAAGGTAAGGCTTAGCTTCTAATAATAAATCAGTAGCCTCTTTCATCAAAGCTTCATATTTTTTAGCTTCCTTAAGAGGAAGATTACTAGCTTCTACAATTAATGCTGATGCTTTATTATTAAGCATTGCACCCATATTATAAGCAGCATCAAAATAATCAGGCTTAAGCTCCAATGCTTTTAAATAAGCAGCTTTACCTTTTACCATTGCCTCTTCTTGTTGCTCAGCAGTATATGTAGTATCATTTACCATCTTATCGTAGTTAGCTCCAATTGCAAAACGTAGGTTAGCATTTGTTGGATCAGCAGCAGCAGCCTCTAAAAGAATTGCTTCAGCTTCTTTTGCTCTATCATTTTGAAGATAAATATTTGCTTCAGTCAATAGTAAGTTCTGATTTTTAGGACTTACTGCTCTACCTTTTTTGATAATAGCAATTGCATCTTCTACTTTATTCTGAGCCATATAAATATTAGCAAGACTAACATATAAAGCTACATTAGAAGAACCAGCATTGGCTAATTCTGAATAATACTTAACAACATTTGCAGTATCTTTTCTTTTTTCAGCAATATATCCTGTATAAAGAATAAGGTTAGAATCGACATCACCAATCTCTTTGCTAATAAAAACAGCGTTTTCAAAAGAAGCAAATGCTTTATCGTAATCCTTTAATTTGAATTGCTCAATACCTGAATTATTATACATACGGCTAATACGCTTCAAACCAATTTCAGCAGTTTGAGGGTTAAGTTCAAACTTAATAAAGTTAGGATCAAGTTTAATGCTTTTTAAATACGCTTGATGAGCAACCTCAAGTACATCACCCTTTTCAGCAGCTTTATATTCTTCTTCACCATCAAAATCATAATGATCTACTTTACCGTTCTCGAAATATATAATAAGATCAAAAGGATAATACCAACGCTCACCGTTTTCTAATTTACGGAAGTTACGCTTGCTTTCTGCAATACCTAATCTCAATTCTACATCTTCACCAGTAACACCTTTATCAATGCCATCAGTCATGTGAGCAAAAGTGTATAATTGTAGGTATATATTACCTTTATAAAACCATGTTTTGGCTTCATCCTTTGTATCATCGTGTTGAGAAGCTTTATCTATCTCAACCATTGCCTTTTGTGGCTGACCGTTCTTCAAATAGTTATAAGCTGATGCAACTGCGTTTCCTTGAGCCATCGCCATATTTACCATTAAGGCCAACATTAGTACTATACTAAGTCTTTTCATATAAATAATTTATTAAGTTGATAATATAAAGAGGCAAAACCATCTTTACATTTTATTTTAAAACAAAAGAAACCGCATTTTCAATTTCCGTGCCAAAAGTAATATTATAATGTTAAATAATGTTTATCAATAAGCTACAATATATTATTATAGCTTATTGATATTTAGCAATTATAAATTACAAAATCTATTCTAGAGAATCAGATTCATCTGTAGTCTCTTCTGTTGATTCAGTTGCTGTTTCATCAGTATTTACCGCTGACTCATCACCTTCTACTTCCGTAGTTTTAGGAATTAAGTTACCTTCTTCATCGTAAACATCCTCATCACTAACCTCTTCTTCCATCTTACGAACTTTGGCTACAGCAGCAATATAATCCTTGTCGCCAACCTTAATCAATCGTACACCTTGCGTAGCACGACCCATTACACGTAGCTGATCAATTGACATACGAATTACAATTCCCGAACGATTAATAATCATTAAGTCATCCTCATCAGTAACATCTTTAAGAGCAATTAATTTACCAGTTTTATCAGTTACATTAATAGTCTTAACACCTTTACCACCTCTATTTGTAATTCTATAATCCTCAATAGATGAGCGTTTACCATAACCATTTTCCGATACTACTAATATATTTGAATCCTCACCAGCAACAGCTATCATACCTATTACCTCGTCCTTTTCGTCCATATTAATACCACGTACACCAGCTGCAGTACGTCCCATTGCTCTAACTTTAGATTCAGGGAAACGTATAGCTCTACCAGAGCGAATAGCAATCATAATGTCGTTGCTACCATTTGTTAACTTAGCTTCCAATAGCTCATCACCCTCGCGCACAGTAATAGCAAAAATACCATTCTGACGTGGACGAGAATAAGCCTCAACACTAGTTTTCTTAATTACACCCTTTTTAGTAGCCATTACTATAAAGTTGTTTTTCAAGAATTCTTGATCTGTTAAGTCCTTAATATTAATAAATGCTTTTACGCTATCTTCTCTATCTATATTAATAAGGTTCTGAATTGCTCTACCTTTTGATGTTTTGCTTCCCTCAGGAATTTCAAATACACGCATCCAATATACTTTACCATATTCAGTAAAGAGTAGCATATAATTGTGATTTGTTGCTACAAATATTGTTTCAATAAAGTCCTCATTGCGAGAAGTAGAACCTCTAGAGCCTCTACCACCTCTATTTTGAGTGCGGTATTCTGTAAGTGGAGTACGCTTAATATAACCTAGGTGCGAAATTGTAACAACAACCTCTTCATTAGGAATTGTATCTTCAATTTTGAAATCCTCAGCAGCATACTCAATTCTACTAGCACGCTCATCGCCATATTTTTCAAGCATTTCATTAAGTTCGTCCTTAATAATTTGCATTCTAAGCTCTTTGCTTGCAAGTATTGCCTTAAGGTGCTCAATAAGTTTCATCAACTCATTATATTCAGCTCTAAGTTTATCAGCTTCCATTCCTGTAAGCTTCTGAAGACGCATATCAAGAATTGCACGAGCTTGAATTTCTGATAACTTAAACTGCTCCATTAATCCATTACGAGCTTCCTCAGGATTTTTTGAAGCACGAATAAGTGCAATTACTGCATCAATATTCTCTAATGCTATTAATAAGCCTTCAAGGATATGAGCTTTTTTCTCTGCAGATTTAAGTTCAAATTCTGTACGACGTACAACAACCTCATGGCGATGCTCAATAAAGTAAATAATCATATCCTTTAAGTTCAACAACATTGGACGTCCTTTTACCAAGGCAATATTATTGATACTAAAGCTCGATTGTAATTGAGTATATTGATATAACTTATTAAGGACTACCTTAGTTACGGCATCTCTACGAAGCTCATATACAATACGTATTCCAGTACGATCACTTTCGTCACGAATATCTGCAATACCTTCAATTTTTTTAGCATTTACAAGGTCGGCAGTTTTCTTAATCATCTCTGCCTTATTTACTTGATAAGGAATTGATGTAAAAATTATCTTATCACGAGATCCATTTTTACCTTCTTCAAGATAAGACTCACCACGCATTACAATACGACCTTTACCAGTCTCATAAGCCGAGCGTACACCTTCATAACCATATATAATACCACCTGTTGGAAAATCTGGAGCAGTAATATGCTTCATTAAATCCAAAATGGAGATTTCGTTATCCTCGATATAAGCAATACAACCATTAATAGCCTCAGTAATATTATGAGGAGCCATATTAGTTGCCATACCAACAGCAATTCCCGAAGCACCATTAATAAGTAGGTTAGGAATTTTTGTAGGTAATACAGTAGGCTCTTTTAATGATTCATCAAAGTTAGGTCTGAAATCTACAGTCTCTTTTTCAAGATCGGCAAGCATATCCTCAGATATTTTACGCAAACGTGCCTCAGTATAACGCATTGCAGCAGGACTATCGCCATCAATTGAACCAAAGTTACCTTGTCCGTCAACTAGTGGGTAGCGCAACGACCAATGCTGTGCCATACGCACCATAGTATCGTAAACAGAAGAGTCACCATGTGGGTGATACTTTCCTAAAACCTCTCCAACAATTCTTGCAGACTTTTTATAAGCTTTATTAGCCATTACACCTAAATCAAGCATACCATATAACACTCTACGGTGCACAGGCTTAAAACCATCTCTTACATCTGGTAAAGCTCTACTTACAATTACCGACATTGAGTAATCAATATATGCCGCTTTCATTTGAGTTTCGATATTCACATTCACAATATTTCCGTGATTGTGACCTAATTCTTCAGCATTTTCAATATTATTTCCTTCTTCGCTCATCGTATAATAAAATTTCTATTAAATTCCTTATTTTATATCTTTAGTATACAGCATATTAACTAGTATACACATTATTTATAGTCAAGGCACGAATTTATGAAAAAAATGCATTACTATTTACTTTATTTAATTCACATATTATAAACAATTTTATGTTAAAAAAAGGTAAACTATCGCAATAAGCATACTAAAGCTTAAACTAACTTTGAAGTTGAAATAATAAGATGTACATTTGTGTCAGTTTTATATTAATATTAATAAAATTCAAAACATAAAATCAATAATCTTATATTATAACCATACTTAATATCTATTTTATTAAATTGGTTTACAGTAATTTACATTAGATTTAAACAAAATCATTATATGGAAGCTAAATTTTCACCAAGAGTAAGAGAGGTATTAAATTATAGTCGTGAGGAGGCAATAAGACTTGGCAACGAGTATATTGGTATTGAACATTTATTATTAGGAATATTGCGAAACGGTACTGGTACTGCTGTTAATATTTTAGTAAATCATTCCATTGATTTAAAAGAACTGCGTATTTTAATCGAAAGAGCAGTTCAAAAAGATGTTAAGATTGAAGACGATAAAGAAATACCTTTGGTGCGACAGGCAGAAAAATGTCTTAAACGTACTTATTTAGAAGCTAAAGTTTTTAAATCTGAGATGATAAATATTGAGCACCTCCTACTTGCAATTTTGCGTGATGAAGACAATGTTGCCACACGTACTATTGAGAAGTTTGGCCTAAATTATAAGAAAGCTAATGAGGATTTAAGAGCATTAATCTCTAATACAATTAGTAAGAAAGATGAGCAACCAAAAGCGCAAGCAACTCCTGCTTCAGGAGCTGGTTTTGAAGATGATGATAAGCAGCGACCTACTTCAATGGGCACTAGTCAAAAGGGTGATGGCAAATCAAAAACTCCTGTACTCGATAATTTCGGAAGGGATTTAACAAAAATGGCTACTGATAATAAACTCGACCCTGTTGTGGGTAGAGATAAAGAACTTGAAAGAATATCGCAAATATTATCGCGTCGTAAAAAGAATAATCCAATACTTATTGGAGAGCCTGGTGTTGGTAAATCTGCTATTGCCGAAGGTTTGGCTTTACGAATTGTGAATAAGCAAGTATCGCGTATTTTATTTAATAAAAGAGTTGTATCATTAGATGTTGCTTCTTTGGTTGCTGGCACAAAATACCGAGGTCAGTTTGAAGAACGCATGAAGGCTCTTATTAATGAGTTGGCTAAAAACCCTGATATTATTATCTTTATTGACGAAATACATACTATGGTTGGTGCTGGTGGAGCTCAAGGCTCGCTGGATGCTTCAAATATGTTTAAGCCTGCTTTGGCTCGTGGCGAAATACAATGTATTGGCGCAACTACCTTGGACGAATATCGTCAAAATATAGAGAAAGATGGTGCTCTTGAGCGTCGTTTCCAGAAAATAATTGTGGAAGCCACAAACGAAGAAGAAACCATAGAGATACTTAATAATATTAAGGTGCGCTACGAGGATCATCATTTAGTAAAATATACTGATGAAGCCATTAAAGCCTGCGTTACTTTAACACAAAGATATGTAAGCGATAGATTTCTTCCGGATAAAGCTATTGATGCTTTGGATGAGGCTGGATCACGCGTGCATATTACTCATATAAATGTGCCACAGCGCATATTGGATATTGAAGCAAAAATGGAGGAAACTCGTAAGCTTAAGCTTGATGCTATTAAGCAACAGCGATACGAGGATGCTGCAAACTACCGCGATAAAGAATCTAAATTACATAAAGATATAAGCTACGAAAAGCAGAAATGGGAAGAGGACTCTATGATAAATAGAGAATCTGTAACTGAAGAGAATGTTGCTGATGTGGTTTCAATGATGACTGGTATTCCTGTTACAGGAATATCTGATAATGAGAGCGAGAAGCTTATGAATATGGAGGCTGACCTTCAAAATTCTGTTATTGGACAGAACGAAGCTGTTCTTAAAATTTCTAAAGCTATTCGTAGAAATAGAGCTGGTCTTAAAGACCCAAATAAACCTATAGGCTCCTTCATTTTCCTTGGTCCTACAGGGGTTGGAAAAACTCATTTGGCAAAGGTGCTTTCTAAGTATTTATTCAACTCTGACGATTCTATCATAAGAATTGATATGAGTGAATATATGGAGAAGTTTGCTGTATCGCGATTGGTGGGAGCGCCTCCAGGATATGTTGGCTACGAAGAAGGTGGTCAGCTGAGCGAAAAAGTACGTAGAAAACCTTATGCGGTTATTCTATTGGACGAAATGGAGAAAGCTCACCCCGATGTTTTCCACCTATTATTGCAGGTGCTTGATGACGGGCAACTTACTGATAGCTATGGTCGTAAAATAGATTTTAAGAATACTATTATCATTATGACATCTAATATTGGTTCTCGTCAGCTAAAGGATTTTGGAACTGGTGTAGGATTTAATACTAGTGTTAGAGAAGCGAGTAAAAGTGATGACTCGAAACGAGTGATTGAAAATGCTCTTAAAAAAGCTTTTGCTCCTGAATTCTTAAATCGTATTGATGATGTGGTAATGTTTAACCCATTGGAGAAAACAGATATTCATAAAATTATTGATATTGAGCTTAAAGGCTTATTCGATAGAGTTGCTAAGCTAGGTTATAAACTCAGCGTAACAACTAAGGCCAAAGACTTTATTGCAGAAAAGGGCTGGGATGCACAATTTGGTGCTCGTCCGTTGAAGAGAGCTATTCAGAAATACATTGAAGATGAGCTTGCTGAGGAAATAATAAAGTCGAACATAGCTGAAGGCGATGGTATTATTATTGATTTTGATAAAAGAAAACAGAGTATAAAAATCAAGACCAAAAAGCAGAAAAAGAAAGAATAATTTTGCTTTTGGTTAATTAAAATTAGTGTGTTAATAAAATAATAAGTCAGAGTAAATTGTATAATGATTATTTATAACTTTACACACTTAAATTACAATACAGAAAAATTAACATAAATAATATAATATTACACTTATGAAATTTATTGCATCAAGTAAATTATTGCAACAGAGTTTACAGTCAATTAGCGGAGTATTAGGAACTAACAGTACATTACCTATTCTTGATAATTTTCTTTTTCGTTTAGAAAACGATGAACTAAAAGTTACTGCATCAGATGTAGAAACTACCATGACAGTATCGGTTTCTTTGGTTAAATCTGAGGATGAAGGAATAATTGCAATTCCAGCAAAAATTCTTCTTGACACATTAAAAACATTTGGTGATATTCCCATTACTTTTAATGTAAATACTGAGACCAACCAAATTGAATTAATTACCGATGATGGTAAATTCAAGATGAGTGGTTATGATGGAAACGAATATCCTAGCAATAGTGAGATGGAATCTCCATCAGAGATTTCTATTAGTGCTGAGATTCTTGAAGATGCTATTGGCAAAACTATTTTTGCTACTGGTAACGACGAACTTCGTCCTGTGATGATGGGAGTTAACTTTGAGTTTACGGCTAACGGATTAATCTTAGTTGGTACTGATGCTCATAAGTTGGTTAAGTATACAAAAAAGAGCGTGGTTTCAAAGAGTGAAGATAGCTTTGTTGTTCCTAAAAAACCTTTGAATCAGTTAAAAGGAATTCTAGGCAAAACAAATGAGAATGTTGTTGTTAAGTACAATAAAACCAATGCATCTTTCGAATTTGATAACTATTCTTTAGTTTGTCGCTTGGTAGATAGTAAATACCCCAACTACGAAGCTGTTATCCCTAAAGATAATCCTAATACACTTATTGTAGATAGATTACAATTATTGAATAAAATTCGTCGTGTAAGTTTCTTTGCAAATCAATCGACTAATCAGATTAGACTTAGCATTAGCGGTCAGGAATTGATATTAAGTGCTGAGGATTTAGACTTCACTAACGAAGCTCACGAAAGACTTAACTGCTCTTATGATGGTAGCGATTTAGAGATTGGATTTAATTCAAAATTTATTCTTGAAATGCTTAATAATCTTAGCAGCGAGCAAGTTATTATGGAATTATCTACTCCAGGCAGAGCTGGTTTATTGCTTCCTGTGGTTGAAGACGATAGCGATGAGGAAATTCTAATGTTAGTAATGCCAATCATGCTTACTGATAATTAAGAACTAAAATAATTTATCGTTAACGATATTTTATATAAATAAAACTATAAAAAATCCGCAATTGCGGATTTTTTATTATTCATAAAGCACCATGCTAGACCTATTATTTATAAACATTGGCTTTTCGGATATTATCGATATTATATTGGTAGCATTTCTTATTTATTCAATTTACAAATTGGTAAAAGGAACTGTGGCCATCAATATTTTCTTCGGATTGGTAACCATCTTCTTTATTTGGAAATTGGTGGGCATGCTTCAGATGAAAATGCTTGATGAAATATTGGGTCAGTTTATAAGTGTTGGAGTAATAGCTTTGATAATAGTTTTCCAACAAGAAATACGAAGCTTTTTGTTAATGCTTGGCAAAGTAGGCCGTGATAATCAAGGAAAATTGATTTTCATGAAAAAGATTGGCACTCAACAGAATATTGATATTAGTACTATCACCAAATCAATGAAAGAGATGTCGAAGCAACTAACAGGAGCGCTGATAGTTATTAGACGAACCAATGAGTTGCAAGAAGTAATAGATACTGGTGAAGAAATTGATGCAAGACTCTCCTCCCCTTTAGTAGAGAGCATTTTTTATAAAAACAACCCACTACACGATGGTGCAGTTATAATTTCTAATAATAAAATTATTGCAGCACGCTGCGTACTTCCAGTAAGTAAAAAAACAGACTTCCCTGCTGATTATGGCTTACGACATAGAGCCGCTGCTGGTCTTACTCAAAATACTGATGCTCTAGTTCTAATAGTTTCGGAGCAAACAGGTTTCTTTGCCTATAGCGACAAAGGCGAGCTTTATACCAATGTAAGTATTGAAAAAATTGGTGATTTGCTTTTGAATGAAGTTTAGGAGAATTCTTTTAAGAATTAGGCCCCGATAGCTATCGGGATAGGAATTCATAATTACGAATTAAGACCAGATAGTTATCAAGATAAGAATTAAAAGTTACTCTATTAAATCTACCAAGTATTATTCGATTATTTTCTAAGAATATTCCTCCTTTTAACTGTGCTGAACATAGTCTTATTTAAAGAAGCTTGCTTTAAAAAAAAACTGTTGGAGGATTTAAAATAAAAAGCGAAGGCGTCTCTTAAAGCGACACCTTCTCTAATACCAAATTAATACCAAAACACGCCATATAAATCGTTTATATTTCCCTATTACTGCGTTAAAAATTATTACCATAGCTATACTTCGACATGCTCAG
>Ga0256842_1003613_pt1 | contig 10201 bp, 8 predicted proteins | sample 4559240metaG_FD_185973 | JGI IMG/M metagenome (GOLD analysis project Ga0256842, IMG submission 185973) | Hydrothermal vent microbial communities from Guaymas Basin, Mexico - 4559-240 | ecosystem: Environmental > Aquatic > Marine > Hydrothermal vents | place: Mexico: Guaymas Basin | collected...
TTTGTCGGGCCAAATTATAGCATCTTTTTTTGTAACCCATGTATGTTCTTCTACAAAGATAGGTTCAATATATGGATTACCTTCTAGGTGTCTAATAGCCCATAAATAATACATTGCGTATCCTGGAGCACAAACTTGAGGATGTGTTTTTCCAGGTGTAACCTTTACTGTAATGTTTTCTTCTAATTTTATTACATCGTTTCCTAATTCTGAAAATCCATATCCATTACTTGGATTGAATTTATAAAAATATATTTCAGGTTGAGGGTGATGATGAGGAGGATAACTAGACCATTTTCCAGGATATCCAATTACTTCTCCTAAAACTAGATTTGAATTTGGTGCATTTTTTTTATCAAATATTGTTCTAACGTTTCTAGTAGAAGTCTCTTTCATTGTTCCCTTTCCACGCATTTCACTACGAATATTTTCTGGCGTATACATGACAGATTTAAATGTTTTGTTATTACTAGTTTTTATGACTGCAATTTCTGTATTGATATTTAAGCAAGTTATAGTTACATTAGTATTAGGAGGAACATGTAAACATGAAGGATTAGCATCAAAACAATTGTCTCTATCAATAATTTTAGAATTGTTATCCCACTCTATTTTTATTTTACCAAATAATAATAAATATGCACTTTCTAATTTGCTATTTTTTGAATATGTTTGATTATTATCCATTTTTAAAATTCCAAAATCCATTAACATATCCGAATATTTGCCAGTCATTTCGGTTATTGAGTTATAACCATATATAAAATCTTTGTTTTGTTTTATGGGCATTGATTTTCTCCTTTTTATAATTTATTTTCTTTTATTATTTTTTCTCATATCTAAAACTACTGCACCAATTATAATAATACCTTTAATAATTTGTTGCCAATAAGCGGAAACGTTTATTAAATCAAGCCCATTGTTAAGTACTCCGATTATTAATGCTCCAATTATTGTTCCGCCAATTGTACCTATACCACCAGAATGAGATGTTCCACCTATAGTTGCAGCAGCAATAGCATCTAATTCATATGAAACACCAAGACCAGGTTGGCCTGAAGAAATTCTTGCGGATAATACAATCCCTGATAAAGCAGCTAACATACCAGCATATGAGTATATAAGCATAAGATATTTATCGACATTTACACCAGAGACAAAAGCAGCTTCTTTATTACCACCTATAGCATATACATATTTTCCGAATCTAGTATGTTTAAGAAGTATATGACTAATTAATCCCATTATCAAAAATATAAGTACTGGAACTGGAAATCCGAAAATTTTTCCTTGACCAATAAAATTATAAGAATCTCTTAATGAACTGATTGGACGGCCATCAGCATAAAGAAGGGCAAAACCTCTTATTGAAATCATTGTTCCAAGTGTAGCAATAAAAGCAGGAATTCCGGTTTTAGCAATTAATGAGCCGTTTATTAAACCGATAAGAGCACCTACTGAAAGTGCGATTATAATTGGGATAAAAAGAGGTAATACGGGTAAATTCGGATACATTTTTGCAGCCCAATCAGGAGTTTGTACTAAACTTGCTGCAATTACAGCAGAGACTGCTAGTACTGAACCGGATGATAAATCTATACCTTTAGATATGATGACGAAAGTTACACCATATGCAATTAATCCTATTACTGATATTTGCCTAACGATATTTATTATATTTCTGCTTTTTAAAAATGATGGTGATAAAAATGACATTAAAGAAATCATAGCAATTAGAACGAAAAAAATTCCATATTTACTTATTATATGTTTATATTTCAAATGTTTTTTTGTGTTTTCCATAAAATCCTCCATTAATTATTTTATATATAATCGTTTTCATTAAATGAGTCTAAGCTAGCACCAGTTGCAAGATGCATAATTTTTTCTTGCGATGCATCTTTTCGTTCAATTATTCCGGTTTGTTTTCCCTCATGCATTACCATTATTCTATCGCTCATGCCTAAAATTTCAGGTAATTCAGAAGAAATCATAATTATTGTTTTACCTTCTTTTGCTAATAGAATCATTAATTTATGAATTTCTGCTTTTGCACCTACATCAATTCCTCTGGTAGGTTCATCTAGTATTAATATATCAGGATCGGTTAAGAGCCATCTAGAAATTAATACTTTTTGTTGATTTCCGCCAGAAAGGTTCATAATTAGTTGATCTAAGCTAGGAGTCTTAATTCTTAATTTTTCTTTTTCTAATAGGCAGTCACTTTTTATTTTTTTAAAATCAATTAATCCATGTTTTATATATGAATTAATATTTGCAATTGCCATATTATCTTGAACAGAATGCATTAAGTATAAACCTGTTTTTTTTCTATCTTCTGTTAAGAAAGCGATGTTATATTTTATGGCATCGCTTGGAGTTTTAATAGTAACTTCATTGCCATCAATGAAAAGTTTTCCTTTATCTTTAACTCTAACACCAAAGATTGTTTCCATAAGTTCAGATCTTCCAGCACCCATTAAACCAGCTATTCCAAAAATTTCTCCTTCTTTTGCAGAAAAATTAATATTTGAGAATAATCTGTTTTTTGAATAATTTTCAATTCGTATTTTTTCTTTTCCTATATGTGTTGTTTCTTTATCAAACATTTTTTCTAAAGAACGGCCTACCATCATTGTAATCAATTTTTTATTGTCAAGGTTTTTAGCTTCTTCAGTAGCAACAAATTTACCATCTCGTAAAACTGTTACATAATCAGCTATTTTGAAAACTTCTTTCATTTTATGAGTAATATATAAAATTGCGACATTATTTTCTTTTAATGTTTTTATTATTTTGAAAAGATGTTCAACTTCAGCTTCTGTAATTGCAGAAGTTGGTTCGTCCATTATAATAAGTTCTGAATCATAGGATATAGCTTTTGCTATTTCAACCATTTGCATATTAGCAATACTAAGTTCTGACATTTTTAATGAAGGATCAATAAAAATATTTAAATCATTTAAAAGTTTTTTTGCATTACTGAGCATTTTTGTGTTGTTTATTAACTTAAATTTATTTAATGGTTCGCGACCTAAGTATATATTCTCTGCTACTGTCATATGCGGAATATTACTTAGTTCTTGATGTATCATTGATATCCCACTATTTATTGCGAAATTTGTATTTTCAATAATTATTTCTTTTCCCTTAAAAAATATTTTTCCGGAAGTTGGTTGATGTATACCGATAATAGTTTTCATTAATGTAGATTTACCAGCACCATTTTCACCCATTATAGCATGAACAGTACCTTTTTTAGCAATTAAGCTTACATTATCTAGTGCTTTTACTCCTGGAAAAATTTTAGTAATATTCTTCATTTCTAAAATTATTTCGTGTGTCATCTAATCTCCTTCTTTCTAAAAAAATAAGGTATTAAGTTATTGGACTCAATACCTTATTAGATTTTAATTTTTATTGAAAATCTTTATAATTATCTGGAGTAACAAGTTTGAAAGGTATCCATACTTCATGGTCTACAGTTTCCCCAATAGCTAATTTATAAGCTGATTCAATTCCGCCACGACCTTGTCCAGAAGCATCTTGGAATACTGTAACATCTAAATCACCTTTTGCTAATGATGCAATAGCATCTGGAGTAGCATCAACGCCACCTACAAGAATTTTATCTTTTAATCCTGCTGCTTGTAAAGCTTCTATAGCTCCTAAAGCCATATCGTCATTGTTACATGCAACTGCTGTTATTTCATCGCCAGAAGAAATCCAGTTTTCCATTAAAGACATTCCTTTAGCTCTTGACCATTCGGCAGTTTGTTCTTTAATTACATCAATATCATCAAATTTATCTGCGATTTCATGAACGCCTTCTGTTCTTTTTAAAGAAGCTTCGTTTGACAATTTACCCATCATTATAACTACATTTCCTTTTCCACCCATTTTTTCTGCTAAATATTCCATTTGGAAAAGACCGGCGTCAATTGATTTTGATCCTACAAAAGTAACATTTTCAGGCAAATTTGCAGGTAATCTATTAACATATATTAAATTAATATTTGCTTCGTTCGCAGCATCGGTAATTGGTTGAGTAGCTTCTGTATTAACTGGGATAACAACAATAGAATCCATTTCTTGTGTTATAAAATTTTCAACTTGACCTAGTTGAGTAGCAACGTCTTCTTTAGCATCAACATAAGTAACTTCGATTTTTTGATCTAAAGTTTTAGCATATTCTTCCATACCATCTTTCATGTACATTAAGAAAGTATCATCAAAACTTGAGATTGATACACCAATTTTAATTATTTTTTCCTTGGGAGCAGAATCTGTTGCAGAATTTGTACTACAACCAATAAACATGGAACCAACGAGAGATAAAATCATTAATAAGACCAACATTTTTTTCGTTTTAAACATAAAATTCCTCCTATTTTAATCCAAACTATCAAACGATCCAAAAGAGAAAACGTTTGCGTCTTTAGTAATATAATACTACTCAGAAAATAAAAAGTCAATAATATTCTGAAAATTAATTTAATTGTAATAAAATTGAAAACGTTTGCTTTATGTGCTAAAATGAATTATAAGATAGTATTGTATAAGGAGAGGTGAATTATGGGTGTTACAATTGTGGATATTGCTAAAGTGGTAGGCGTATCGTATACTACAGTCTCTAGAGCTTTAAATAATAAAAAAGGTGTTAGTAGTGAAATGAGAGATAAAATTGTTAAGATATCAGCTGAAATGGGTTATCAACCAAATACGTTAGCGAGAGGATTAGTAAGTAATTCTTCTAAAACTATTGGTTTGATAATTCCTGATATCATGAACCCATTTTTCCCTAAAATAGCTAGAGGTGTAGAAGACGCGGCGAGTGAAAAAGGTTATACAGTTTTTTTATCAAATTCAAATTGGGATGTTGAAAAAGAAAAGGAATGTATTAATAGTTTAGTAAGTAATCGTGTGGATGGAATAATAATTAATCCCAATTCGACAGGTGATTTGGTTAAGTTAAGAGATCTTAAAATGCCAGTAGTGTATGTAAATACAAAATTTACAGAAAAAGATGTATGTTTTATAAATATTGACAATGTGAGTGGAGCAAAAGTTGCTACGCAGCATTTAATAGATATAGGATATAAAAGAATTGGTTTTGTCGGAGGCACTGTAAAATCATATTCTAATAATAAACGATTAGAAAGTTATATTGATACATTAGAAAATAATAATATAAAAGTGGATAGAGACATTATTGTTAATAGTAAGTTTGATACGGAAGTTGCCTATTTAGAAACAAAGAAAATGTTAAAAATCGAAAACCCTCCAGATGCAATCTTTGCGGCAAATGACATTATTGCGCTAGGTGTTATGCATGCTGTAAGTGAACAAGGATTAAAAATACCAGAAGAATTTGGTATTATCGGTTTTGATGATATTAGTGAAGCAAAATTGCCACAGATACAACTTACGACAATGTCATTACCTAAGTATTTAATGGGGAAAAAAGCGTTTGAATTATTATTAGAACAAATGGAGAATGATTCTATAAATACTGCTCAATATACTATTAAACCAAAATTAATTGAAAGAAATACAACGAAAAAAAGAAAATAAATTTTTTTTACTATAGCAAACGTGTGCGATTGAATATTGTTTGCACTAATTTTTTGTAAATTTGTCAGGGAATGTATTTGACAAACTGAAAATATTGATGTATATTCAAAATAAGTTAAACGTGTGCGTTATTGAAAAATAGATGATACGGGAGGAAAAGATGGAAAAAGTAAAAGTTATTGTTGTCGGATATGGAGTTATAGGTCAAAGATTAGCTGATGGTGTTGCGTTGCAAGAAGATATGGAATTATTGGGTGTTGTTGATGCAGCTCCTACATTAAGTGTTAAAGCTTTAAAAGATAAAGGTATGCCATATAAATTATATGCTGCATTTCTTGATGCGAAAGAGAATTTGGAAAAGGCTGGAATTCCAGTATCGGGACTTATGGAGGATATATTGCCGGAAGCTGATGTAGCTCTTGATGCAACAGGTGCAGGTATTGGTGCTAAAAATAAAAAGTTGTATGAAAAATATAACGTAAAAGCAATATTTCAAGGTGGAGAAGATAATTCTATTGCTGATGTTTTTTTTCATGGATATGCAAATTATGAAGAAGGTGTTGGAGCTGACTTTTTAAAATTAACTTCTTGTAACACTACTGGACTTATTAGAGCTGTTGATTGTATGGATAAAGTTGTTGGAGTTGAAAAAATTGCTGTTACAATTATAAGAAGAGTTGCTGATCCAGGAGATTATCATAGAGGGTTGACAAATGCATTACAAGTAGATAAAGCTCCGAATCATCAGGCATTAGATTTGATGAATATAATGCCACATGTTAAGGCAACTGGATTATTAATTCATACTCCAGTTACACATGGACATTTTATTTCAATAGTAGCAACTCCTAAGAAGAATATTTCAAAAGAAACTTTATTAGATGCTTTTAGATCACATCCAAGGATTAAAGTGGTTAGTATCGATGAGGGATTTTTAGGTAATGCATCAGTCTTTAGATATGGGCGAGATGTTGGGAATTTACGTGGAGATTTATATGAAATTTTTGTATGGGAAGATTTAATTGTAAAATCTGGTAATGATATTATGTTTGGTATTCATATACCGCAGGAATCTGTTACTATCCCTGAGACTATAGATGCTATTAGAGCTTGTACAAAAATACAAATTGATGGAAATAAAGGAGTTAGCAAAACTAATTTATATTTAGGAATGAAATAATATGAAAATTAATAGATTGGAAAGTTTAGATTATGAGAATAAGAGTGTCTTAGTTAGACTTGATATCAATTCCCCTATTGATATCAAATCTCATAAGATTATAAATGATAATAGAATTAAAAAGTCAATTGATACAATTAAATTTTTAATGGATAATAATGCAAAGGTAGCTTTAATTGCTCATCAAGGAGATACATTAGATTATCAGAATCTTATTTCTTTAGAAGAACATGCGTTAAAATTAAGTGAATATTTAAATGTGAAAATAGAGTATATTGATGATGTTGCTGGAGATATGGCAATCAGAAAAATTAAAAATTTAAAATCAGGAGAATGTATTTTACTAGGAAATTTAAGATATTTAACAGAAGAAGTTTCATCATTTGAGCAGTCAGTTAAATTAACGCCTAGCGAAATGCAAAAATGTTATTTAGTAAGAAGGTATAAAGGATTATTTGATTACTATGTAAATGATGCGTTTTCTGCTGCACATAGAAATTCACCATCAATGGTTGCATTTCAGAAAATATTGCCGTCAGTAGCGGGAAGGTTATTTATTGATGAAATTTCAAATTTAAATAAAATTATGAATGATCCTATGAAACCTTCAATATTTATTTTAGGTGGTGCCAAAATTTCTGATGCTTTTGGTATGATTGATAAAGTGTTATCTGATAATTTAGCAGATAAAATACTCACTGCAGGTATCACTGGAGAAATTTTCTTAATTGCTAGTGGATATGATATTGGCAAGAAAAAAAGAGAATTTTTACAAGAAAAAAATTTATTGTTTTTTGTGGATGATGCAAAGAAATATTTAAACGCGTATCCTGGGAAAATAGAATTTCCAATTGATTTAGCATATGAAGAAGATGAGAAAAGAAAAGAGTTAGAAATTTCTGAATTGCCAAAAAATAAAATGTTTATGGATATTGGTAAAAAGACGTTACATAAATATAAACGAGTTATTGAAGAAGCTAAAACCATATTTGTAAATGGTCCTGCAGGAGTATATGAACTAGAAATGTTTGAGTTTGGTACAAAAGAGTTGTGGAAATTAATTTCTATAGTTGAAGGTTATTCGGTTATAGGCGGTGGAGATACTGTAAATGCAGCGGCAAAATATATAGATTTAAATAAAATAGATTATGTGTGTACTGCTGGCGGAGCAATGGTTAGGTATTTAAGTGGCAAAAAACTACCATTAATTGAAGCTATGGAAAGCTCATATAGAGAGAATAGGGAATAAGGTGATTTTATGTTGACAAAAAATGAAGTCAAAGAGATGGATAAATTTATTTTGAAAGTAAGATTAGAAACTTTAAAAGAAATTACAAATTTAGGATTTGGACATATTGGTGGAGCAGCAAGTATAATAGATGTTGTTGGTGTGCTTTATAGTAAAGTTATGAGAATTGATCCTAAACGTCCTAGATGGGAAGATAGAGATTTTCTAGTTGTATCAAAAGGGCATGCTGGTCCAACATTATATGCTACATTAGCATTAAAAGGTTATTTTGATATAAAGTTATTAGAAACACTAAATGAAGATGGAACTAGTTTACCTAGTCATTGTGATATGAATTTAACTACTGGTATAGATATGACAACAGGTTCTTTAGGTCAAGGAATGTCTACGGCTATCGGAATTGCATTAGGAAATAGATTGAATAAAAAAGATAATTATACTTATTTAATATTAGGAGATGGCGAACTAAATGAGGGACAAGTTTGGGAAGGTGCTATGTTTGCGAATCAGTATAAGCTAGATAATTTAATTGCATTTGTTGATGAGAATAAAAAACAATTAGATGGATATACAAAAGATATTAATGATAGTGGAGATATAAAAAAGAAATTTGAATCGTTTGGTTGGGATTCATATTATATTGATGGAGCAGATTCAGAAATAATTTTTAATACAATTGAAATTGCTAAGAGTGTAAAAAGTAAGCCATCTGTAATTATATTAGATACTATTAAAGGTCAAGGATATGATTTTGTCGAAGAAGCGATGGCAAATCACCATATGAATTTTAATGAAGCTCAAGTAAAGAGGGCTAATGAGTTAATTGAACAATTTGAAAAAGATTTGAAAAATGGTAATTATTAGTAATTTGTGGGAAGGTGAATTATGTCAAATATAGAGTTATCTAAAGAAAACAAAGTTGAAAAGTTAGAAATGCGTGTTGCTTTATGCAATACATTAATTAAATTGGCAAAAAAAAATAAAGAAATTGTATATTTGGATTCTGATTTAATGAGTTCAATGAAAACTGTGGAATTTGGTAAACAATTTCCGGATAGAACATTTAATTGTGGTGTTCAAGAAGCAAATATGATAGGTGTTGCTGCTGGATTGTCATCACTTGGTAAAATACCGTTTACACATACTTTTGGTCCTTTTGCAACAAGAAGATGTTTTGATCAGGTGTTTTTATCAGGTGGATATGCAAAACAAAATATAAAAATGGTTGGATCAGATCCAGGCGTAACCGCTGCGAAAAATGGTGGGACTCATATGCCTTTTGAAGATTTAGGGCTTATGCGAATAATACCAGATATGACGATTATTACATTAACAGATACAACTATGCTAAAAGATATTGTTCTACAATCGTCAAAAAATTATGGAATGTATTATTTAAGATTGTTGCGAAAAAATGCAGTTAAAATTTATGAGGAGAATTCATCTTTTGAAATTGGTAAAGCTATAGAAATAAAAAGTGGTAATGATGTTACAATAATTGCTAATGGAATAATGGTTAGTGAAGCTATAAAAGCATATAAAATTTTAAAGGATAGTGGAATTAATGCGAGAGTTTTAGATATGTTTACTATTAAGCCTTTAGATGAAGATGCTATAATTAAAGCTGCTAAAGAAACTGGTGCAGTAGTTACTTGTGAAAACCATAATTATATTAATGGATTAGGATCAGCAGTAGCTGAGTGCTTATCAGAAAAATATCCAACGCCATTGAGAAGAGTTGGAATTAAAGATAAGTTTGGACAGGTTGGTAGTGTTGAATTTTTGAAAGAACAGTATGAGTTAACAGCTAAAGATATTGTTAAAAATGTTAAATCGGTTTTAAAAATGAAAAAATAGGAATATATCTGTAATTGTTACAGTTTTTTTATGAATAGGAGCTAAAAATGGATTACAATAAAATGTCGTTAGAAATGCATAAAAAATTTGTGGGTAAAATAGAAGTAACAAGTAAAGTAAAATTAGAGAATAAAAATGATTTATCAATTGCTTATACTCCAGGAGTTGCAGAACCATGTAGGAAAATACACGATAACATAGATGAAGTATATAAATATACTTCAAAAGGGAATTTAGTAGCAGTAGTTACAGATGGAACAGCGGTATTAGGATTAGGAGATATTGGACCAGAAGCAGCATTACCTGTAATGGAAGGTAAAAGTATATTATTTAAAGCATTT
>Ga0256842_1003614_pt1 | contig 10198 bp, 11 predicted proteins | sample 4559240metaG_FD_185973 | JGI IMG/M metagenome (GOLD analysis project Ga0256842, IMG submission 185973) | Hydrothermal vent microbial communities from Guaymas Basin, Mexico - 4559-240 | ecosystem: Environmental > Aquatic > Marine > Hydrothermal vents | place: Mexico: Guaymas Basin | collected...
AAAAGAATACTTGGTAGTGAAATTCTAACGGTATTTAAGCGAGTTCATATATGTTGTAACTTAATAGTTTTAGTTAAGTGAGAGTATTTGAGAAACTTAATGAAGTTAGAACCACGTGATTTCAATCATGTGAGATTCAGAGGTTTTTTTAACCTAAAGAGAGGGATTAGATGAAAGCAAAATATAAAATCTTATTTCCAATATTTTATTTATCAGCTTCAGCAAGAATAGACTGGAAAATTTCCAGTTTTTTTTTGCAAACTATTTCTTTACATAGTGAGAGGTAAATGTTATTATGGATTAGTTGTTAATGATAATCAATATCATTTAGATAGGAGTGATAATATGAATAATGAAAGTAGAATAAAATATTTTCCAATATCAGCATTTTCTGTGATATTAGGATTGGCAGGTTTAACAATAGCATTTCAAAAAGCAGTGGAAATTTTAAATTTCCCAGTGGATCTGAATGTCTATTTATTAGGTATTACAGTTTCAATTTTTGCAGTGATATTTATGATGTATTTTTTAAAGTTTATGATGTATAGAGACGAAGTTAGAAAAGATTTTTATAATCCGGTAAAATTGAATTTTTTCCCAACTTTTTCTGTTGCATTATTGTTAGTAAGTATTGCATTTATAAGTTCAAATATGCTAGTGTCAAAATATATGTGGATTTTAGGAACAGTGATTCATACATATTTTACTTATAAAATAATTTCTATATGGTCTTTTCATCCTAAATTTGAAATTAAGCATTTTAATCCTGCTTGGTTTATACCGGTTGTTGGAAATATGTTAATACCAGTTGCAGGCATTGTGCACTTTAATCCAGAAATTTCATGGTTTTTTTATAGCATAGGTTTTTTATTTTGGATTGTACTATTTTCTATATTTATTTATAGAATTATATTTCATCATCCATTACCAGAAAAACTTATACCAACATTGGCAATTTTAATTGCACCACCTGCCACAGCATTTACAGCATATGTAAAATTGACTCATAATGTTGATAGTTTTGCAAAAATATTATATTATTTTGCATTGTTTTTAACAACATTTTTACTTGCGGAATATAAAATGTTTTCTAAAATCAAATTTTATTTATCATGGTGGGCGTATTCATTTCCAATTGCTTCAATGACAATTGCAAGTGTTTTAATGTATCACGTTACAAAATTGATTTTTTATAAGTATATAACGATTATATTATTAGTAATGTTAGTATTATTAATTATAGTATTAATACCAAAAACAATTAATGGTATTTTAAAACATGAATTGTGTATTGAAGAAGATTAAAAATAAAGTAATAATTAATGAATAGTCATCTTGACTATTCATTTTTTAATTGTTAAACTGATTTTAGATGAAAAAGGAAAAGAGGATAAAATGGTTATAGATAGTTTTGTGGATTGTATACCATGTGTTTTAGGTATGGCAGATAAATTGGCAGATAAGTATATAGAAACAAAAGAAGAAAAATTTGAATTTATGATGGATGTTTTAAAAACAATTTCAACTATTGAGTATGATAGAACAGCTCCTTATTTGACAGCAAGAGTTATGAGGTTACTAAAAGAAAAAACTGGAATTGAAGATTTATATGAAGAAGAAAAAAAGAAGTTTAATTCTGAGATATTGAATTTATTCGATGATTTCAGTTCATATGTTGATAATGCAGACGATTCAATTAAAACAGCACTTAAACTTTCTATGGCTGGGAATATTATTGATTCTGGAATAATTGATGATATTTCAGTAGATTTAGTAAAAAAAGTAATAGGAAAAGCAATGGAAGATAAATTTGATGAGAAGTTATATTTAAAATTTGTAAATGATTTAAAAACAAAAAAAGAATTATTGTATTTAGGTGATAATACTGGGGAAGTTGTTTTTGATATGCTATTTATTAAAACAATAAAAAAATATTATCCAGATTTAAAAATAGTTTTTGTAACTCGTGGGACTCATATATTAAATGATATTACAAAGGAAGATGCATATAATTTAGGAATAGATAAATTTGCAGAAATTATTGATAATGGTGCTGATTTGCCTGGAACTGATTTAAAAGAAGTATCAGATTCATTTAAAGAAAGATTTAATGCGTCTAATTTTATCATTTCAAAAGGTCAAGGTAATTTTGAATCTTTACCTGGGACTGGGAAAAATATTTATTATTTGTTTCTATGCAAATGTGAATTATTACAAAAACAATTAAATAAAGGGAAACTTGAAAGTGTTTTTATTAATGAAAATCAATTGAATATTTTAAGGAGGTCAAATGATGAAAGTATCAATTTTATATCATAGTGTATCAGGTAATACAATTACGGTTTCTGAGTTAATTAAGGAAGGTGCTGTTCAGCATGAGAATGTTGAAGCAAAATGTATGTCAATCGAAGATCTAGATTTAGATTTTCTCAATGAATCAAAAATTGTATTTTTTGGAACACCTACTTATTCGGGTTCTTTAACTTGGCAAATGAGTAAATTTATAGAAACAAGTAAAATAAATTGGAAAAATAAAGTTTGCTCTGTATTTGCTACTGAAAAACATTTAGGTGGAGGCGCTGATTTTGCAGAGCTGTCTGTTATTGCTCATATGTTAGTTAAAGGCATGTTTGTTTATTCTGTTGGTGCAAGTGAGGGCTTACCATATACTCATTTTGGCGCAGTTTGTATTCAAAATGGATCTGAAGATGAAAAACAGGTAGAAAGAGCAATATTGTATGGCAATAGAGTAGTTAAGAATGTAATAGCAGAATTTAAATTATAATCATCAAAAAAATAATTGTTTGCAATTATGGTTTCTTATAAATGTAAAAGCATAATACACAATGTTTAAAAAATATATGATCTCAAATATGAAATTAATTCTTCGCAATCGATGTTATTTAAAATTTAATGTGTTATATAATTATTTTTTGGGTATATACAAAATAACAGCGAGGAGAGTGGTAAATATGACAGTACATTTTTTCTATAATTTCAAAGAAGAATTAATCGGGAAAATAAAAAATGATTATTCAGATGAATTGGTAAAAAGAAAAGAAGGACTAAGAGAGCAACTTCAATTAGATGAAGCAGAAAAAGAAATTTTAGATTATTTTAAAACATTAAAAAATGCATTGAGTGAAGTAATTGAAATTTCTAATGGAAAAATTAAATATGAAGAGAATACTAATTTCATAGCAAAAATGACAATTGGTAAAAATAGTATAAGATTTTTAAGAAAAGAAAAATCGATTCAAGTAAAAGTTGAAATTTATATTAAAGAAGCTGATATTGTTGAATCGAGAATATTGGGTAATATTATTATAGGTCCTAAAGTAGCTATGGTAAAAGAAGTAGGAAAGCTTCATACTGGAAGTCATTTTGATGAAAATTCAATTAATTATTGGATGAGAGTTGCATTTGGTGAATTTATGAATTTAAAATAGCAAATAGATTATTCTATTTGTTATTTTTTTGTATATTAATTCGCTAAAATTTGATAAAATAAAACTATAGATTAAGGGGTATAGAATGGACAAAATGTTTACGGATTTTTCAGAAAAAAATTTATCTTTGTTTGGTGGAATTATTTTTTTAATAATTGCAATACATGAATTAATAATATCAAAAAATTATGTAAATGCAGTAAAATTTATTATATCAGCAATTTTTTTAATTGGTTTATTCTTTAATATCAAAGAAAGATTAACTATAGATAAAAGTAAAAAATTTAAAGCTGGTTATGCTTTACTAATTGTAGGTGCCTTAATTAAAATGTTTGGTGCAATTATTTCACATATTATTTGGGTATTAGGAATATTACTGTTAGTTAAAAGCATTAAAGAAGGTGAATAATGGATTTTAAATTAATAGATGCGAGATATTATTATGATAGAAATGATTTAGGTGCTAATTATAATAAGGAAGAAACTGAGTTTAAACTATGGGCACCGTATGCAAAAGATGTTAAATTGATACTTTGTGATGAGATTATAGATATGGAAAAATTAGAAAAAGGTATTTGGAGCGTAACGATTAAAGAAGATTTGCATTCTAACTTTTATAATTATTATATTTCAGTAAATGGTGAATATTATGAAGAAGTTGTTGACCCATATGCTAAAAGTTTATCGGTAAATGGTTTAAAAGGTGCAATAATTGATTTTAAAAGAACAAATCCGGAAGGATGGAATGATTTAAAACCTGAATTTGAAAAAGCTGTTGATGCAATTATATATGAATTAAGTATAAGAGACATATCGATAGATGAGAATAGTGGCATAAAAAATAAAGGGAAATATTTAGGAATGTCTGAAACTGAAACACATACTAAAGATAATTTGAAAAGTGGTTTATCACACATTAAAGATTTAGGTATTACTCATGTTCAAATTATGCCAATTTATGATTTTGCAACTGTTGATGAAACTACTGATGATGATTATAATTGGGGATATGATCCTTTAAATTTTAATGCTTTAGATGGAAGTTATTCAACTGATCCATATGATCCAACTGCAAGAATTTATGAATTTAAAAGAATGATTCAATCCATTCATAATGAGGGTATGAGAGTTATAATGGATGTAGTTTATAATCATGTATATGATATTGATACGATTAATTTTGAAAAGATATTTCCAGGATATTATTTTAGGAAAAATAAAAATGATGAATTTTATGATGGTTCTGGGTGTGGAAATGAAGTTGCGTCTGAGAGAAAAATGGTTCGAAAATTTATTGTTGACTCTGTAGTATTTTGGGCTAAAGAATATAATTTAGATGGATTTCGTTTTGATTTAATGGGGCTTTTAGATATTGAAACTATGAATACAATAAGACTAGAGCTTGATAAAATAGATTCTTCAATAATTATTATTGGTGAAGGATGGGAAATGGGAGAAGCTTTAAAATTTGAAGATAAAGCTTGTTTATGGAATGCTAAATATCTTCCCGGGATTGGACAATTTAATGATGACTTTAGAGATGGTATAAGAGGAAACAATTTTGATACTAAAAGTATTGGTTATATAGGTGGAAATTTTTCAAAAAAAATTAGTGTTTTACGTGGGATTGTTGGTGGAATAGAATATTCAAATGAAATAAAACATTTGCAAGATATTTCTCCAAATCAAATAGTGAATTATGTTGAAGTTCATGATAATTATACATTATACGATAAATTAAAATTATCAATAACAGATGAAAATAGTATTAAAAAAAGGCATATGCTTGGAACAGCAATTGCAATTTTAAGTCAAGGAATAACATTTATACATTCTGGACAAGAAATAATGAGAACAAAGAATCTTGAACACAATACTTATAATTTAGGCGATGAAATTAATAAATTTAATTGGAGTAGAAAAAAAGAATTTTTGGATGTCTTTGAATATGTAAAAGGAATAATAAAAATTAAAAAAGAACATCCTTCATTCAGGATGAATAGTTGCGATGAAATAAGAAAGAAAATTAAAATAATAGATTCTGAAGATTCTATAATTGCTTATACAATAATAAATAAGAATGATTTATGGAAGAATATTTTAGTTGTTCATAATGCAAGTGATGAATTAAAAACAATAGAAATACCATTTGAATTAGAGTGGAATGTAGTAGTTAATAATGAAATAATAGATTTAAATGGAATTAAAAAGATTAAAAATAATATTTTGGAAATAGATGGCTTAAATACAATAATTGCTTATAATTTATAATACTTTTGAGTAAAATTTTAAGTTACGGGTATGAATGTTAAAATAGCATAGCTTGATAAGGAGATAAATATGAAAGGTGGATTATCTACAAATAAAAAATTAAATATTATTAAGTATGATGATAAAGAAATAATAAAATTACCTAAAGAAGTAATGAATATTTTATCTGCAGAAGAACCTATTGTGTCAAAAAAATATTTAAATGAATTGCTTATAAAAAAAACTATTATTGACCCTGAAGCTACAGAAGTAGTAGTTATATTAACTGATAATAAAAAAGAAATAATTAAATTAAAAGATAAATGTGGAGAAATAAGTGGAATAAGTTGTGTGCTTACATTAGTTATAGAAACAGATTCACTAGAGTATATAGATGCAAATAAAACTTTTACTGATAAATTTAAAATAAAAAAAGAAGATATAAAAGGTAAAAAAGTGTGTTCTTTAGGATTAATTACAAATGAACAATGGAACATAATTATAAATAAGATTAATAGTTATGGTTTTGTTAAGAATGAAGAAATCATGCTTTCTGATAGTTATGATAATAAGATGTATTTTTTAATGAATTTAAAAACTATTGAAGTTTCAAATAAAAAATACTATTTTATGAGTTTACAAGATATTACAGAAATAAGAAAAAAAGAAATGAGATTAGATGTAATATTTTATAAGTCAAGTGATTTTAAAGTTTTATTAGATAAAGATGGACGAATTGCAGAAGTTAATGATATTGTTATGAAATTCAGAAATATTTCAAGTGAAGAGGTAATTGGTAAATTTTTTTATAAAATGGATTGGGTTACAAAAATAGCTGGACAAAGAGAGTTAATTAAAAAAGAAATTAAATTAGCAAGTAATAATAAAGAAGAAAGAAGATTTAGACTTAAGACTTTTGACAATAAAGGAGAAAATGCTTATATAGATGTATCCTTAAAACCGATTGCAGATAATTTTGGTAATGTTATCAATATCATTTTGGAAGGTAGAAATATTACAAAAATAATAGTAATGGAAGAAAATTTAGTGAAAAGTGCAACTATTGATGAAATGACTGATACATGTAATAGAAATGCAGGCATTAAAATTTTAAAAAAAGAAATAGAGATTGCTATTATTAATAAAGGTGACTTAGCTATTGCTTTTATTGATTTGGATAATTTAAAATTTATTAATGATACATATGGTCATCTTGCAGGTGATAAAGCAATTAAATATGTTGCAAATATAATAAAAAAATATATTAGAAATGGTGATACTGTTGCTAGATTTGGTGGAGATGAATTTATAATTATTTTCTCAGGAATGAATAAAGAAGCATCTCTTAAGAAATTAATTGAGATAAAAGAAAAACTTAATTTTACTGAATTTAATATTGATTTTTCTTATGGTGTATCTGAATTAGCTGAATTGGAAAATGCTAATATTGATAAAATGATTGCTTTAGCAGATAATAGAATGTATAAAATGAAAAGAGAAAAAACAAATTCATAAGAGTTTGTTTTTTTAACTAAAAATATATAATAAAAAATTAAATGATATAAATATTAAAATTGTTATTGTTTCTGAGTTAAAAAGTCTTTCGCTAATTGTAGAATGTGTTTTTACATTATTTGTTTCATTTTGATTTGATTTAATCATAAAAAGACTGATAATCGGATTCGATTTTATTACATTAAAAATATTATATAAAATAAATGCAATACCAATAAAAAACCATGTGGAAAAATATAATTTATTATCATGTATGTTTAATTTTAGATAAAATAAAAATTCAAGTAAGCCTAAAATTGTAAGTGTTTTATATTTTTTTAAAGTATTCATTTTTACCTTTCTTATAAATGTTCTCTAAATGTGATAATATCATATTTTTGATATTAAATAAATAAAAAAATACCTTTTAACTTTTTTAAAAGGTATTTTTTGCTTTGTTATTTTGTAAAGACATTAAATGGTTTTCCAACTGGTAAAATAATTTTTCCATAATGACCATTTAAGAAATTAGCAGCGAAAATATAAAATCCTAAAATAGATACTATAAATTCAGAATATGCTGCTAAAGTGTGACCACCACTAATTCCCCACACTGTACTTAATGATAAGCCTAAAAATAAAGTATCAATAAAAATAAAGATAGTAAATAATGCTTTATTAGTACTAAGTGAAGCAACTGTTGCTACTAGTGAAAATATAAAATATCCTATAAAAGCAAAACCAAATTGTTTTACATCAAGGTTTGTAGCTATAGTTTCTCCAAAGATTCCTAAATTAATCATCCAAGACATAGCAACACCAAGCCAAAATACACCATATCCCAAGAAAACTGTTGTTCCAAATAAATTATTTCTTTTTGAATCAGAAAATCCTGCAAATATTTGAGCGAATGCTCCTAAAAATATTGCCCATGGAATTGCATATCCTACTCCAACTGTCCATCCCATTTTTTGTGATGAAGCCACTAAAGTTACCATTGCTAATCCAAAGACACCAATAGCTGATGGGTCGGCAGTAGTGATCTTCATTTCATTATTATTCATATTTTTTCTCCTTATAATGTTATTTACTTAATTCATGCAGTTAAAAGAATATCAAATAAAGCTGAGGAAGTCAACGTGTATTTGATATGTTAAAAATATCACAAAATACTATTCATCATAGGATACTCTTTTTCTATTCCACCGCTTACATTTTTAATTTTGCTATGTAAAAAAGAATTTATTTGAATGATTTGATTAAGATTTCTTATTTTTTCATTATCTTTATTGTTCTAAATAGGAAGTTGCTTTTCTTCATTATTTTTCAAATCAGAAACTTTCACAACTTAATCTTCCATTAATTAATCTTATTGCTAAAATTTCAGTTAAAGATAATAAATGTAATAAATTTTTAAACTGTGTTGTAATCTATATGCTGCTTCCCATGATAAAAAATCAGAATTTACATCAATTAAGAAAAATATTTTTTTCATCGAACCATCTCACTGTAATTACAGTGAACACGTGCTCGATAGTCTTTTGCTTTAAAAAATAAAATTGACAAAGACTGTACTAATATGTATAATACAGTTGTGTATTACTTGTAGTAGTACAGAGAGGAGGTCTATGTGATAAAAATTGATGAATCAAAAGCAAAACCTATATATGAACAAATTTATGATGAATTTGCAAAACTTATATTTTTAGATGTTTTAAAAAATGGTGATAAAATGCCATCTGTACGTGAACTTGCACTTATGCTTCATATAAATCCGAATACTATTCAAAAGTCATATAAATTACTTGAAAAGGATAATTTTATTGAATCAAAAAAAGGTAAAGGAAATTTTGTTGCTTTTGATACAGAGGCTTATAATAATTACAAAAATTTATTTAAAGAAAAATTAGTGGAAATAATTGATGAATTAATAAAAATTGGTATTGATAAAGATGAGATAATAAAATTAGTGAAAGAGAGAGTGACTAATGCTTAAAATAGAAAATTTAAGTAAGAAATTTGATGGATTTGAAGTTTTAAAGTCGGTTAATATTCATGTAGAAAAAGGGCAAATATATGGTTTAGCAGGAACAAATGGTTCAGGCAAAACAACTATTTTTAAACATATTATGAAAATATATAATCAAGATATTGGGAATATTTATTATGATGGAAATAATATAAAAAATGATGATAATTATTTTTCTGATTTTTATTATATTCAAGATGATTTATTTTTCCCTTATAACTATTCGATAAATGATTTATTTAATTATGAAAAAATGCTATATTCGAATGCAAGTAATGAAAAATATGAAAAGCTTTTAAAATATTTCAATATAGATAGTTTTAAAAAATTAAGAAGTCTTTCTAAAGGTCAAAAAAAGCAAGCTGCTTTTATACTTGCAATTTCAACTTGTCCTAAAGTATTATTACTTGATGAAATAGTAGATGGACTTGATGCAGTTGTAAGAAGAAAATTTTGGAATGTAATTTTAGAAGAGGTAATGGATAATAATATTACTGTACTTATTTCTTCACATGCTTTAACAGAACTTGATAATATATGTGATAAAATAGGCATTTTACATGAAGGAAGAATAGTAAAAGAAGAAACAATGGAACATTTAAAAGAAGATATTATTAAAGTACAATTTGCAATAGATGAAGAGTTTAAAATAATTGAATCTGACGAGTATAATGTGGTTAAATTTACAAAAATTGGAAGCGTATATTTTGCTGTTTTAAAAGGTAATGTAGAAGAATTTAAGAAGAACTTAAATAATAAATATAATGTAATATTGTTTGATGAACTTTCAATGAACTTGGAAGAAATATTTATTAGTGAATTAGGAGGTTTAGGATATGGAACAGAAGAATATAAAGCATAGCAATTTTTTAAACTTACTGTTAAATGGTTTAAAAGAAAAAAGAAATTGGTTTATATTGTCAATGGCAATATTGATTACCACTGTTTTAATAGTTCCAATGCTAATAGGTAGTGA
>Ga0256842_1003615_pt1 | contig 10197 bp, 8 predicted proteins | sample 4559240metaG_FD_185973 | JGI IMG/M metagenome (GOLD analysis project Ga0256842, IMG submission 185973) | Hydrothermal vent microbial communities from Guaymas Basin, Mexico - 4559-240 | ecosystem: Environmental > Aquatic > Marine > Hydrothermal vents | place: Mexico: Guaymas Basin | collected...
GTGCCCGAAGGTGAAGCTCCTGTCCAGCACCGCCACGGCGTCCATCGAGGACAGGGCCTTCCTCACCTCCTCCGCGGGGAAGGGCCTGAAGGTCCTGATCCTGAGGAGGCCCACCTTCCTCCCCTTCTCCCTCAGGGAGTCCACCACGTCCTTGGCGGTGCTCGCTATGGAGCCCATGATCACCAGGGCGACATCCGCCCCGTCCATCTTGTACTCCTCCACGGGGGCGTAGAGGCGCCCGAAGGTGTCCCAGAAGTCCTCGTAGGCCTTCTCCTCCACCCTCCTCGCCCTGCGCATCGCCCTCGCCATGCGGTACCTGATCTCCATGTACTGGTCCGGCATCATGAGGGAGCCGTAGCCCACTGGCTCACCCGGCCTGAGGCGGTGGGGGAGGTCCAGGGGGGGCAGGTAGTCGTCGACGGCCCCCTGATCGGGGATCTCCACGGGCTCGACGGTGTGGGAGAGTATGAACGCCTCCTCCGTCACCATCGCGGGCAGGAGGACGTCCCTGTCCTCCGCGATGCGGTAGGCGAGGATGACGGAGTCCAGGGTCTCCTGGTTGTTCTCGGCGTAGAACTGCAGCCAGCCCGTGTCCCTCTCGGCCACCGTGTCCATGTGGTCGCTCCAGATGCTCCACGGGGGTGCGAAGGCCCTGTTCACGACGCTCATCACGATGGGCAGCCTCGCGCCGGCGGCCCAGATCAGCATCTCGTGCATCAGCGCCAGGCCCTGGGAGCTCGTGGCCGTGTAGGTCCTGACGCCCGTCGCCTCGGCGGAGATGCAGGTGGCCATGGCGGAGTGCTCGCTCTCGACGTGGATCATGGTCGCGTCCATCTCCCCGTTCGCTATGAAATCCGCGATCTTCTCCACGATCGTGGTCTGCGGGGTTATCGGGTATGCGGCGACGATCTTGGGCCTGCTGAGCCTCGCTCCCCAGGCGGCGCTCTCGTTCCCTGTCAGCACCGCCTTCACGGTCCCACCTCCTCCCTCTCCATGGTGATGCACTTCACCGGACACTCGTTTGCGCAGATCCCGCACCCCTTGCAGTAGTCGTAGTCTATCACGGGAATCTCGTCGTACTTGTGCCCCTCGGGGGCCTTCTCTATCCTGATCGCGACGTCAGGGCAGAACTTCCAGCATATCATGCAGCTTATGCATCTATCGTAGTCTATCACGGGCCTCATCGTCCTCCAGCTGCTCCTCTTGATCTCCGAGGTGGGGACCCTCGCGATGGGCGCCTCCTCCAGCTCCTGCCACGGGTACGGCATCACGTCACCTCCCTAACGGACTCAAAAGCCCTGCGAACCGCCATAGCGTTCTCCTCCTTCTTCGCCGGGGCGCCCTCCCGGACCACCCTCTCCAGGGTCTCCAGGGAGACGAGGCGGGTTGCCCCGGCGAAGGCGCCGAGCATCGCGGTGTTCACGATGGGGTTCGTCCTGGAGCCCAGGCCCAGGTCCAGGGCGATGCCCGTCGCGTCCACGACGAAGAGGCGATACTTGCCCCTGTCCACGGGCAGCCTGCTCGGGTCTCCGCCGTAGTTGATGATCACGGAGCCCCCCTCCTTTAGGCCCTCGAAGACGTTCACCAGCGCAAGGAGGGCTGGGTCCAGGACGACGACGATGTCGGGCTCGTAAATCAGCGTCTTGAGCCTTATGGGCCTCTCGTCCACCCTCAGGAAAGCGGCCACGGGGGCGCCCCTCCGCTCCACGCCGTACATGGGGAAGGTGACGGCATACTTCCCCTCCTCCACGACGGCCCTGGCGAGGAGCTTGGAGGCAACGACGGCCCCCTGGCCGCCCCTCCCGTGAAAACGTATCTCTATCAAGCTATCACCGACGACATATTATTGGGGGTAATTAAGCCTTTGAGCGGTGCACGTACACCCTGTCCGGCTCAACGATGTGCACAACCTCGTGCCCCATGGAGACCAGCGCATCCGCGATGAACCTGCGGTGGCAGCGGAACCACAGCCTCTCCGCGCACATGATCGCCACCACCCTGCCCTCCGAGAGCCTCACAAGGTCCTCGACCGCCCTCCGGAACTCCTCCGTCGCCGCGAAGGCCCTGTAGCCCCCCTTCCGGTAGCCCCCCAGGCGGTCCCCCATCCACAGGTACCCGATGCCCCTGGACTCAAGCGCCCCCTTCAGGCTCTCCAGGTTGAAGTGGGGGTACTTCCTGGAGGTGGGGAACCTCCTGACGTCCACCACGAGCTGGATGCCGAACCGCTCCAGGATGGCAATGAACTCCCCGAGGGTACGGTTCGAGTGCCCTACCGTGTAGAACCTCATCCGGAGAGGTACCTGAGGATCCCCTTCACGGCCCTCTTGGCGTCCGCGACGGCGGAAACGACGTCACCGCGGTCGTTCACAGGGTCTCCGCCAGCGAAGACCCCCTCGTAGCCCGTCATGCCGTTCTCGTCCACCGGGATCCAGCGCCCCTTGACGATCCTGTCCCTGACCTCCTCCGGGAGCAGGGAGTAGTCCGCCTCCTGCCCGATGGCGACGATCACGTAGTCCAGGTCGGCCTCGTAGACCTTGTCCTTGATGGGCACGGGCTTGGGCCTCCTGCCCTCCTGGGGGACCATCTCGTTGAGCCAGTAGCGCATCTTCCTGAGCTCCGGCCCCCCGACGAACTCCACTGGGGTGACCCTCTCCACGATCTTCACCCCCTCCTCCTTGGCGTCCTGTCTCTCCTGGGGGCCGGCGGGCATGTCCACCTCCCTGCGGCGGTAGAAGATCGTGACCTCCTCCGCACCGAGGCGGACGGCGGTCCTGGCCGCGTCCATGGCCACGTCCCCGCCGCCTATGACACCGACCTTCCCCTCCAGCCTCGGCCTCCAGCCCTCCCTGACCCTGATCAGGAACTCGAGGGCCGGGTACACGCCCTCCAGGTCCTCGCCGGGGATCCCCAGCTTCCTGCTCCTCTGGAGCCCTATGCCCAGGAACACCGCGTCGTGCTCGGAGAGGAGCTCCTCGAAGCTCACGTCCTCCCCCACGCGAACGCCGCCCTTGAACTCGATGCCCGTCCTGAGGACCATGTCGAAGTCCTTCCTCATCGCCTCCTCGGGGAGCCTGAAGGTCGGGATGGCGTAGCGCACCATGCCCCCGACCTCGGGGCGGTAGTCGTAGACGGTCACGTCGTAGCCCTCCCTCCTGAGGTAGAAGCCGAGGGCGAGGGAGGCCGGTCCGGCGCCCACGGCGGCGACGCTGCCCTTCGTGGTCTCGGGGATCCTCAGGTCGAGGTGGTCCCAGTAGTCGTCGAACTTGGAGGCCACGTAGCCCTTCAGCCACATGATCCCTATCGGGGCGCCGGGCTTCCAGTAGACGCAGTGCTCCTCGCACCTCCTCGTGCAGACGTTCCCCAGGATCCCCGGAAACACGACGCCGTCCACAATGATGTTCAGGGCCCTCTCAAGGTCGCCCTCCGCAATGGCCTTGACGTACCCGGCTATGTCCAGCGAGGCGGGACATCCCTTCCTGCAGACGTTGCAGTAGGCGCACCTCCTCGCCTCCCAGCTGGCGTCCTCCTCCTCAAAGCCCAATAGGTAGGGCTTGAAGGTCTTCACCCTCTCCTCCAGCGGGAGCATCCTCGGAAACCTCTTCTTGAGCCTGTCCCTGGGAGACAGCATGGCAGGACCCGATTCGCGGATGTCGTTAAAAACCTTCATAAAATCATTACTTTCCTACTCCGTATGCCCAAGGCCGAGTACGGGGCCAGGGCCATAGAGGTTCTGGAGTTCCCGGAGAACGTCAGGAAGAACCCCGGCATGTACATAGGGGACGTCGGGAAGGACGGCTTCCACCAGCTCCTGCTCGAGGTCTTCCAGAACGCGGTCGACGAGGCCCTGGCCGGGCACTGCAGGAGGATCGTTGTCCGCATAGACGGGCGCAGGGCGTCGGTGGAGGACGACGGGAGGGGGATCCCCGTCGGGAGGCACAGGAAGCTGGGACGCAGCGCCCTAGAGGTCGTCTTCACGGAGCTCCACGCCGGGGCCAAGTTCAAGAGGACCTACTACGAGATCTCCGGGGGCCTGCACGGGGTCGGCCTCACGGTGGTCAACGCCCTCTCAGAGGACATCCAGGCATTCGTGAAGAGGGGAGGAAAGATCCACTACATCGCCTTCAGGAAGGGGATCAAGGTCGCGGGGCCTGAGGTCGTGGGCGAGGTCAGGGACGGCTTCCCTGTCTGGAACGGGGACGTCAGGGCGAGGTTCGAGATCCCCTCCGACACGGGGACCCTCGTCTCCCTGGCCCCGGACCCCGAGATCTTCGAGGGGGTCGAGGCCTTCGACCCCGAGTACCTGAGGCCCTTCATCAAGGGGGCCGCCGCCCTGGTCCAGGGCCTCAGGGTCCGCTTCGTCCACCCCGGGGGGGAGGAGATGGTGGAGATGCCCGGGGGCTTCAGGTCCCTCCTCGAGGACCTGGCCCCAGGGAAGAGGATCCTCCCCGAGGACGTGGAGATAGGAGGCAGATTCATCTACAAGGGGAAGAAAGCCGAGTTCAACGCGGTCTTCAACTACGTCGAGGACCAGGGAGGGACCTACTCGTTCGTGAACGCGGTACTCACGAGGCTGGGAGGGGCCCACATGAAGGGCTTCCGAACAGGCCTCGCCAGGGCACTCTTCAAGCTGGGGCAGCGCATGGGGAGGTTCTCCAACCTCAAGTCCCTCCTCCCCGAGGACGTCTCGAAGGGCCTGGTTGCCGTGGTCTCGGTCAGGATGCAGAACCCCATGTTCGACTCCCAGATCAAGGCGAGGCTCGTCTCCCCGGTGGAGGAGCAGGTAGCGAACATCGTGGAGAGGGAGGTCCTCCGCCTGGGGGAGGAGAGGCCGGAGCTCTTCGAGCCCCTCCTCGACCTCCTGGAGGCCCTCGCGGAGAGGAGGATCATCCGCAGGTCCAGGAGGGGGTCCCTGAGGAAGACCCTCCTTCCCGGGAAGCTGGCCGACTGCTCCTCCCAGGACGTGGAGGAGAGGGAGCTCTTCATCGTCGAGGGGGACTCGGCCGGGGGCAGCGCGAAGCAGGCCAGGGACAGGAGGTTCCAGGCCGTGCTCCCCCTCAGGGGGAAGATCATAAACGTGGAGAAGGCCTCCCTGGAGAGGATCATGAAGAACAGGGAGATCAGGGCCCTGGTCCAGGCGATAGGGACGGGAATAGGGAAGAACTTCCGCATGGAGGGGCTGCGCTACGGGAAGATCTTCATCATGACCGACGCCGACGTCGACGGCGCCCACATCAGGACCCTCCTCCTCACCCTCTTCTACCGCTACATGAGGGAGCTCATCGAGGACGGGAGGGTCTACGTGGTCAAGGCACCCCTGTACAGGATCAAGAAGGGGAACGAGGTCCGCTACGTGTACTCCGAGGAGGAGAAGGAGGCCGTGCTCAGGAGGATGGGCAAGGGGGCGATGGTGCAGAGGTTCAAGGGCCTGGGGGAGATGAACCCCAAGCAGCTCTGGGAGACGGCCATGAACCCCAGGACCCGGAGGGTGGCAAGGGTCACCCTCGAGGAGGCGGCCGAGGCCGAGAGGCTGATCTCGAACCTCATGGGCCCCGACCCCGAGAAGAGGAGGATCTGGCTCGCCTCCAAGGCGGGGCCCAGGTTCGCGCACCTGCTCGACGTGTGAGGTGGTGGAATGGAGGAGATCCCGATCCAGGAGGAGGTGGAGAGCGCCTACCTCACGTACTCCATGTCCGTCATCGTTTCCAGGGCCCTCCCCGACGTCAGGGACGGGCTCAAGCCGGTCCAGAGGAGGATCCTCTACTCCATGGGGGAGATGGGGCTGAGGCACGACAGGCCCCACAGGAAGAGCGCCAGGATCGTGGGCGAGGTCCTCGGTAAGTACCACCCCCACGGGGACGCCGCAGTCTACGACGCCCTCGTCCGCATGGCCCAGCCCTTCACCACGCGCTACCCCCTGGTGGACGGCCAGGGGAACTTCGGCTCCATAGACGGGGACCCCCCGGCCGCCATGAGGTACACCGAGGCCAGGCTCTCCGAGATCGGGGAGGAGATGCTGAAGGGGCTCGAGGAGGGGGCCGTGGACATGGTCCCCAACTTCGACGCCTCCACCCAGGAGCCGGAGGTGCTCCCGGCCAGGTTCCCGCTGCTCCTGGCGAACGGGGCCCAGGGGATCGCGGTCGGCGTGAGCACCATGATACCCCCCCACAACCTCAGGGAGCTGGGGGAGGCCCTCACCCTGCTCCTCCACAACCCGGAGGCGACCGTCGAGGAGGTCATGGAGATCGTCAAGGGCCCCGACTTCCCCACGGGAGGCATCGTCCTCCAGGACGAGGGCCTGGAGAGGGCCTACAGGACAGGCAGGGGCAGGATCACCGTGAAGGGGGTCGCGGAGATCGAGGGAAGGAACATCGTCATCAAGGAGATCCCGTACACGGTGAACAAGGCGGACCTGGTCAGGGAGATTGCGGAGAAGGCGGAGGAGGGGAAGATCAAGGGCGTCTCCTACGTCAGGGACGAGTCCGACAAGAGGGGCCTGCGCATCTTCGTCGCCGTCAAGAGGGGGTTCGACCCCAGGGATGTCCTCGCGGAGCTCTACGACAGGACGAACCTCCAGATAGGGATGAACGTGGTCATGCTCGTCATCAGGGACCTGGCCCCCGTCCTCATGGACATCAGGGAGATCATGCTCTCCTGGATCGCGCACAGGCTCGAGTGCATCAGGAGGCAGGCGGAGTTCAGGCTCTCCAGGAACCGGGAGAGGGCCCACGTCCTCGAGGGCCTCATCAGGGCCGTCGAGATGATAGACGAGGTCGTGGCCCTGATCAAGGGCTCCAGGGACCCGGAGGAGGCGAAGAGGGGCCTCGTCGAGAGGATGGGCTTCACCGAGGCCCAGGCGAGGGCCATCCTGGACATGAGGCTCCAGAGGCTGACCGCCCTGAGCTCGGAGGAGCTCAGGAGGGAGCTGGAGAAGCTCAGGGAGCTCATAGAGAGGGACACCAGGATCGCGACCGTCGAGGAGGAGAGGAAGAGGGTCCTGGAAGCGGAGATCAGGGAAATCGTGGAGAAGTACGGGGACCCTAGGAGGACGAGGATCCTCAGGCCCAGGCCCGAGGAGGCCATGGTTATCCTCGCAGACGGGAAGCTGATCGTCTCCAGGAAGAGCATCCTGAGGAAGGAGAGGTTTGGGGAGATAGCCCACATCCACTCCGGCGCCGGCAGGGTCATCGCCGTCGACAGGGACGGCACCGTCTGGTTCCCCAAGAGAAGGAGGGTCTCCGCCAGGAACGCCATCTCCGCCTACGTCGCCACCGAGGGAACCCTGATCGCGGTCTCCCCCGAAGGCTACGCCTGGCACGCGAGGGTCGAGGAGCTGGAGGAGGGGTCCAAGCTGGTCCCCGAGGGGTTCCAGATCGCCGCCACCGAGCTCCTCTGCAGGGGGGACAGGCTCGCGGTCATCACCAGGGAGGGGAGGATAGGGATCCTCACCACGCTCCCGGGGAACGGGGAGAGGGCCGTGGACTTCCCGACCTCCGGTGACAGGGTCGCCCACCTCTTCGCCCTCCGCGGCGATAGGGAGGTCTTCGTGGTCCTAGAGGGTGGGAACGTGCGCGTCGAGCCGCTGGATGGCGGGAGGCTCAGGGTCTCCGGCGAGCTCCCCCTCATCCCCATAAAGATCTCCAGGAAAAAGGCCATAGCCGCCTACTCCCCCAACGCCAAGATGGTTGTGGCCATCCACGGGGGGAGGATGGAGATCCTGAAGCCGGGTGAGGCCCTGCCGGAGGACACCGAAAGGATCTTCGTAATATATTGAGGAAGCCCATTAGCCTCCGGTATGGATCTGACCAGCACCCCTATTGGTGATTTTCTGGACGCCCTGGCCTCCAAGTCCCCGACGCCCGGCGGCGGCTCCGTCGCCGCCCTCTCGGGCGCCATGGCCGCCGCCCTCATGTCGATGGTCGCGGAGGTCACGCTCCCGAAGAAGAAGTACAAGGTCTACGAGGCGGAGCTCAGGGACCTGGCCGAGAGGTCCAAGCGGAGGATCCTCAGGTTCCGGGAGCTCATGCAGGAGGACGTAAAGGCCTTCGACGCGGTCATAGAGGCCATGAGGCTCCCCAAGGACACCCCGGAGCAGGCGAAGGTGAGGGAGGAGAGGCTCAGGGAGGCCCTGCTGGGGGCCGCGGACGTGCCCAGGAGGGTCGGGATGGAGGCCCTCGAGATGCTCAGGGAGATGCAGGGCCTCCATGGGAAGCTCTACAAGTTCGTGGTCTCCGACCTCGCCGTCGCGGCCAGCATGGCGAGGGCGGCCGTTGAGGGGGCCGCCATGAACATGATCGTGAACGCCTCCTCCCTCAAGGACGAGGCCATCGTCGAGGAGGCGATGGCCATGGTCCGGGAGGCCGAGGGGCTGGCCAGGTCCGTGTTCGAGGCCGTTAAAGGGAGGTTGGTAGGATGAAGTCGGATATCGAGATCGCCAGGGAGGCGAAGCTCCTCCCCATATGGGAGGTCGGGGAGAAGGTAGGGCTGTCGAGGGATGACCTCGAGCTCCACACGGACTACATGGCCAAGATCAAGATGGACGTCCTGAAGAGGCCCATCAGGAAGGACGCGAAGGTCGTGCTCGTCACCGCCATGACGCCCACGAAGCTGGGGGAGGGCAAGACGACGGTCGCCGTTGGCCTCTCCCAGGCCATGTGGAGGATAGGGAAGACCGCCATCGTGAACCTCAGGGAGCCCTCCCTCGGACCCGTGTTCGGGATCAAGGGGGGCGCGACGGGCGGCGGCTACGCCCAGGTCCTCCCCATGGAGGACATAAACCTCCACTTCACCGGGGACTTCCACGCCGTGACCTACGCCCACAACCTGCTGGCCGCCATGCTGGACGCCCACCTCCACTTCGGCAACGAGCTGGGCTTCCACATCAAGAGGATCGAGTGGGGCAGGGCCCTGGACCTCAACGAGAGGGCCCTCAGGCACATCATCGTCGGCCTCGGGGGTCCCGGGGACGGCGTCCCGAGGGAGAGCCACTTCGTGATCACGGCCGCCTCGGAGATCATGGCCATCCTGGGCCTCGTGACCTCCTACCGGGAGCTGAAGGAGGCGCTCTCCAGGATCGTCGTGGGCTGGACCAGGAAGAGGGAGCCCATCGTGGCCGGGAAGCTGGGCGCCGTGGGGGCCATGGCCGCCCTGCTCAAGCACGCCCTCAAGCCGAACCTGGTGCAGACCATCGAGAACACCCCGGCCATCGTGCACACGGGACCGTTCGCCAACATCGCCCACGGGACCTCCAGCCTGATGGGGGTCGAGGTGTCCAGGAGGCTGGCCGAGTACACCATCATAGAGGCGGGCTTCGGCTCAGACCTGGGTGCCGAGAAGTTCATAGACATCGTGGCCAGGAAGGGCGGCTTCAGGGTCGACGCCGCCGTCATCGTCGCAACCATCAGGGCCCTCAAGGTCCACGGGGGGGTCCCCCTGGAGGAGGTCAAGCAGGAGAACGTGGAGGCCGTGAGGAAGGGCTACGAGAACCTCCAGAAGCACATCGAGAACCTCAGGATCTTCGGAGTCCCGGCCGTCGTCGCCATCAACCGCTTCCCCACGGACACCGAGGCCGAGATCAGGGCCCTCGAGGAGCTCCTGGAGCAGGAGGGCGTGCCCTACTCCCTGGTGGAGGTCCACTCCAGGGGAGGCGAGGGCGGCATAGACCTGGCGGAGAAGGTGGTCAAGCTGGCGGAGTCGGGGAACAGCGACATGAAGTTCCTGTACGAGCTCGACGAAGACCTGAAGACCAAGATCGAGAAGATCTCCAAGGCCATGTACGGCGCTGAGGGGGTGGACTTCACGGACGAGGCCAGGAAGAAGCTGAGGCTCTACGAGAGGAGGGGCTACGGTGGCCTCTACATCAACATGGCCAAGACCCAGTACTCCCTCTCCGACAACCCCAAGGTCCTCGGCAGGCCCAGGAACTTCAGGGTGAAGGTGACGGACGCTGTCCTCCTGGCCGGAGCGGGCTTCGTGGTCCCCATCCTAGGGGGCATCAACCTCATGCCCGGCCTGCCCAGGCACCCCAACGCCCTCGACATAACCATGGACGACGAGGGGAACATCGAAGGTCTCTTCTGAATTTTTAAAATCCCATCCCCTTTTCAAACCGATGAAGAAAAGTGCCCTATTTCTAGTGCTGGCTATATCGCTCATCCTTCTGTTTTCCTCTGCCTACAACGCCTCCGTGCCCAAGAGGAA
>Ga0256842_1003616_pt1 | contig 10196 bp, 11 predicted proteins | sample 4559240metaG_FD_185973 | JGI IMG/M metagenome (GOLD analysis project Ga0256842, IMG submission 185973) | Hydrothermal vent microbial communities from Guaymas Basin, Mexico - 4559-240 | ecosystem: Environmental > Aquatic > Marine > Hydrothermal vents | place: Mexico: Guaymas Basin | collected...
TTATGTTAATGAAAATATTTGAGAAAAAAATCAGCTGAAAAGGATAGAAAAAATGAATTCTGAATTTATAAAAAAAGAAGATGATAAATTTTCTTTGGCGATACAGTATGCAATAATAAAATTTAGTGAAGATGATTGAAATCCAAATTTAAAATGAATTAAAACTGAAAATATTTTAACAAAATTAGAAAAAAATGATATTTTTATTGAAAAATATTTAGATGATAATAAAGAAAATAAAGATTTTAGAAAAAATTTAAAAAATATACCAGTTTCTGTTTTGCAAAAATCAGTTTATTTAGATTTTTACATTTTTTCTTGTGGATTATGATCATTATGAATTTGAACAAATTTTTTTGCATGATGAAATATTTCAAATGTCCTTTCAAAATCAAATTCCAATGAATTTAAAAAAGAAGAAATTTTAACAAAACAGCAAATTGTGGTAAATAGAGCAATTAAAAAATATCAAAGTTTTTTAACTCATCGGGAAATGTATGTTACTTTAAGATGAGTAATTAAAAAAATGGAACATTTAAAATGGAGATTTGAAGATTTTGCTAGATTAATTTGATTTTTGCCAGCAAAACTTGTAGATTTTTGATATAAAAAATAAAAAATATATGAAAGAAAAAATTTTAGTAACTGGTTGAGCATGATTTATTTGATCAAATTTTTGTAATATAAATAAAGATAAATTTGAAATTACGGTTTTAGATAATTTATTTTTATGAAATGTTAATAATTTAGATAATGAAGATTGAAAAATTAAATTCATAAAAGGTGACGCTTGTAATTCTGAAGATTTAAAAAAAGTTGGCAAAGTTGACTATGTTGTTCATTTGGCTTGAACATCATCTGCACCAATGTTTATGAATGACGGTTTTGTGAATTGATATGTCAATTCTGTCAAGTCATTTGTGACAGTTTTGGATTGGGCAAGAAAAAATTGAACAAAAAAAATGCTTTATGCTTCGACTTCTTCACTTTATTGAAATAATCCAATGCCACTTATTGAAACTGATTCAAATATCGTTCCGCCAAATCATTACGCAGTGACAAAATGACTTTATGAAGATTGTGCGAGATGTTATGCAAAAGTTTATCCTGAAATTGACATTATTTGATTTAGATTTATGTCAATTTATTGAAGAAATGAAGAGGCAAAATGAGTTTATGCAAATATAATTTCTCAATTTGCTTGGGACATGGCTAGAGACTTGCCACCTGTGATTTATTGAGACTGAACTCAATTTAGAGACTTTGTAAATGTCAAAGATGTTGTTCAATGACTAACACTTGCCATTGAAACTGACAAAAAATTATGAGCTGATGTTTTTAATATTTGAAGGGAAGAATCATTTTCTTTTAATGATGTTGTAGCTGCGATAAATAAAGCAATGTGAAAAAATATTGTTCCAAAATATATTCCAAATCCTGTGAAAGAATGATATGTAAAATGACAACATGCTGACACTTCGAAAATTAGAAAAATTTTATGATTTAAGCCAGAAGTAACTTTTGAAGAATGAGTAAAGGATCAAGTTGAAAATTTGAGAATGGAAAAGATTAGAAAGACGAGTTCTGATGAGTTTAGATAAAATAATTAAAAAAATATGCACATCTGATTTATAATGGACGGAAACCGTCGCTGGGCAAAATCAATTTGAATGCCAAAATTTTATTGACACAAAAAATGAGTGGAAAATTTAGAATCACTTCTTGACTATTTACCAAAATATTGAGTAAAATTTGCAACAGTTTACGCTTTGTCTACTGAAAATATGCAAAGAGAAGAGTCTGAGTTAAAAGATTTATTCAAATTAATTGAAACTTTTGCAAAAAAGAAAAAATTATTTGAAAAAAATGATGTAAAATTTAATTTTATTTGAAAATTAGATCAATTTCCCGAATCTACAAAAAATGCTCTTTTAGATTTAAAAGAATTTACAAAAAATTTTAAAAGATTAAATTTTCAAGTTGCAATAAATTATTGAGGAAAAGATGAATTAGTTAGAGCTTTTAAAAAATTAAAAAAAGCAAATGTTGAAAATTGAGAAGAAATTTCTGAAGAAAATATTTCAAAATATTTAGATAATCCAGAATATCCAGATCCAGAAATGATCATTAGAACTTGATGAAAAAAGAGAATGTCAAATTTTTTAATTTGGCAATGAGCTTATTCTGAGCATTATTATTTAGATAAATTTTGGCCTCAATTCAAAGAAGATGATTTTGTGGAAGCTTTAGAATTTTTAAAATGAGCTGGAAAAAATTTTGGGAAGTAAAAATAATTTTATAAAAAAATCTGAAAATTTTAAATTTTCAGATTTTTTTTATTTTAATTATTTTTTTACAAAACATTTTTAACCAAAAACCCTCATTTTTCAGATTTATTTGCCGAACAAGAAACCAAATCTCAAGAAATTGTTGATTTTATAATTTTATCTTTTCTCATTACATTTTGCAATCATCAAACTTGATAAAGTGGCTCAACTCACTCTGTGTCAACCTCTTCAAGAGCTTTTGCATGTTCAAAAAATTCAGAAAGCTCTTTTTGATAATTTTCAATTTCTTTATCTGTTAATTTTAATCTTGCAAGTTCTGCAATTTTTATAACTTCCTGTTTTGATATTAATGACATATAATTGATTATTTTGTACAGAATAATATTCTTTAAATTTTCTCGATTCAAATCAAGCTTTGACAGCAACACTTGGCCTTAAAAATTTAAAAAATATTATTCTTCTAAATTTTTACAAAAAATTTTAAACGATCGTAAGCCGGGTCCTGTTTTATCCGAACATTTGTCTAGGCTTTAAATTACTTTAAAGCTCAAGCCCTGGGAAAAATGGAGGGAAAAAACACCCTGATTTCCATTAATCCAATCCCAAGTTGCAGCACCTAAGGTTTACCACTCTGATTTCTCAGATCCGGTTTCCAGAATAAATTCAAGAAACTACGGCGTTTCATTTCCATTTCCGAAGAAATTTCTCGTCTCTGCGGCACTAGCTCGTACAAATGATTTCGCATTTGCAGGTGGCCGTTAACCACTAAGCTGTTTTTTCGCTGCCCGGACTTTCCTCGAGAAAAAATAAATTTTCGCGCGTTCAGTCATCTATTTAAAATTTTTTTTATTGTGAAGAAAATTTTTTTGTAATCAAGAAAAATTTTTTTTTAATAAATTAAATTTTTTAATTTAAAATAATGAAAATAATTTTCGCATGAGGCTGAACCTGATGACATATTTTCCCATCACTGGCAATTGCAAATAACTTAAAATCAAAAAATAAAAATTTTGAGGCATTATTTTTAATTTCAAAAAATAATTTAGATGAAGAAATTTTGAAAAAGAATAATTTAAATTCTAAAAATTTTTTTAATTATAAAAAAATTTCATCTTGAAAATTAAGAAGATATTTTGATTTAAAATCTGTTTTTGAAAATTTTTTTGATATTTTCAAATTTATTTTTGGATTTTTTCAAAGTTTGAAAATTATTTTAAAATTTAAACCAGATTTAATTTTTTGTAAATGATGATTTGTTTCACTTCCAATTGCACTTGCTTGAAAAATTTTGTGAAAAAAAATAATTTTACACGAATCTGATTCTGTGATGTGACTGGCAAATAAAATTATTTCAAAATTTTGCATTTGAAAAAATGGGAAAATTTTTTATTGAGAAAAAATTTGAAATCCGATAAATTTTAATTGAAAAAAATTTGATGATTTAAGCCAAGCAAAAAAAAATTTTAGAAAAAAAATGTGATTTAATGAAAATCAAAAAATTTTATTTGTTTCGTGATGAAGCCAGTGAGCTGAACAAATAAATAATTTAATTTGAAAAAATTTATCAAAAATTTTAAAAAATTTTGTGGTAATTCATTTATTATGAAAATGAAAAAAAGAAAATTTTTTAACATCTATTGATGATAAAAAATTTTTAGAAAAAAATTTAAAAAAATATATTTCTTTTGAATTTTTAGAAAGTAATGAATATTTTGATTTTTTACAAATTTCAGATTTAGTTATTTCAAGAGCTTGAGCGTGATCAATTTCAGAAATTTTATTTTTTCAAAAATTATCAATTTTAATTCCATTAATTTGAAGCGCATGAGAGCATCAATTAAAAAATGCAGAAAAATTAGAAAAAAATAATTTAGCAAAAATTTTTGTAGATGATTGAAAAATTTTACCAAATTATGAAAAATTTTTAGAATTATTGAAATTTGATTTTTCTGAAATTAAAAATAATTTAAAAAAGAAAAATTTTCAAAATCCTGCAAAAATTATTGCAGAAAAAATCAACGACACGCTTTAGCTTGTCGAAATTATAAATTAATTACAAATATTATGTTCCAAAACACACAAATACAACAAAACGTCTTATCTTCACCATTTATGTTAAAAGTTTTTTGATTAGTTTGATATGCAATGTGAATTTCTGCTGTTACAGCCTACCTATCGCCTGAAATTTTATCAGCGGTACCATTTTTATGAAATCCAATTATTTCATTAATTTTATTATTATGAATAATTTTTACACAAAAATTTTGGGCAACTAAAGAGCCTTTAAATTTGATAATTTTCACTATTTTAGCTTGATTATTATGAATTTCAATTTCTCCTTTGATTTGAATGGCAATGGCAATTGATCCAGCTTTAGTTTTTAAGGCATTTACCGCAACTGCATGTTTATCATTTGCTGCTTGAATTTATTGAGCAACTACTAAAAAAGATTTATCATGAATTTGATGATTTATAACTATGGCATTAATTTGAATGATTATTGTTTGAATTTTAAATATGATTTGGCCATCATCAACGGTTTCAATGCTTGTTTCATGATTTTGAGTAATTTTATTTTCAGTTTTTATAGCTTATGATATTAATACTTTAAAAAATTATCCAGAAAATATGGCAGTAATGGCAGCAATCTGATTATATTTATCAATTTTTAATTTGTTTCAATCTATACTTTCTTTACTTATTCAAATGAATGATGATTAGTATCAATTTAAATTTTAGAAATTTTTTTAATAATTAGAAAAATTTTTAATAAAAATAAAAAATATGAAAAATATTCTTCAAAAATACTTCTGACATTCAGATTTTCGCCCACTTCAAAAAGATATTGTAGAGAATATTTCTTCTTGAAAAAATACATTTGTTTTAATGCCAACTTGAGCCTGAAAATCGATTTGTTTTCAGGTTCCTGCGCTAAATTTTGAATGATTAACGGTTGTGGTTTCTCCGCTTATTTCTCTAATGAAGGATCAAGTTGATTCATTAACAGCCAATTGAGTTTCTGCGGCTTTTTTAAATTCTTCACTTTCTCAAGATGAAGTTTTTGATATTCAAAATAAATTAAAAAATTGAGAAATAAAACTACTTTATGTTGCGCCAGAAAGGCTTGCCTTGTGAAGTTTTCAAGAATTTTTAAAAACTTTAAAAATTTCACTTTTTGCAATTGATGAAGCGCATTGTATTTCAGAATGGTGACATGATTTTCGTCCAGATTACAAAATTTTACAAAATTTAAAAGTTTGGTATCCAGAAGTTCCAATTATCGCGTTAACTGCAACTGCAACTTGAAAAGTTAGAGAGGATATTTTAAAACAATTAAATATTTTAAATGCAAAAACTTTTATTTCTAGTTTTGAGAGAAAAAATTTAAAATTAAAAGTCGTTAGAAAAAAAGACGCTTTTCCTAAATTATTAAATATTTTAGAAAATTATAAATGAGAATCGGTAATTATTTACTGTTTTTCAAAAAAAGATTGTGAAAAATTATCTGACGATTTGAGTGTAAATTGATTTAAATCACTACCATACCACGCATGATTATCAAATGAAAAAAGAAAAGATAATCAAAATAAATTTATAAATGACGAAATTGATATTATTTGTGCAACTATCGCATTTTGAATGTGAATTGACAAGCCAGATGTAAGATTGGTCGTTCATCATTCATATCCAAAAAGTTTGGAAAATTATTATCAAGAAGCCTGAAGAGCCTGAAGAGATGGGCTTGAAAGTGAATGTATAATGTTCTACACTTATGCCGACACCAGAAAACATGAATATTTTTTAAATTGACAAAATCCAGAGGAAGATGCAAAATCAAGGCAAAAATTAAAATCAGTAATGAATTATTGAGATTGTAAATGATGCAGAACAAAATATTTATTAAATTATTTTTGAGAAGATTTTGAGTGAAAAAAATTAACAGATTGATGATGCTGACATTGCGATAATTGTCTTTGAGAAACTGATGATTTTGTTTTTGTTAAACCTAAAAAAGCAAATGCAAATAATTTAGATTATAATCTTGAAGTTTTTGAAAAATTAAGAAGTTTGAGAAAAATGATTGCTGACAAACAAAATTATGCACCTTTTATGGTTTTTTGAGATAATTCTCTTCAAGAAATGGCATATTATTTACCAAAAAATTTAGATGAATTTTCAAAAATTTCTTGAGTTTGACAACAAAAATTAGACACTTATTGAAAATTCTTTTTACAACAAATAACTGTTTCTGCTAAAAAATTAAATTTAGAATCAAAAGAAGTTCCAAAAATTTGAAGACAAAAAAAATCTTCTCCATCAATAAAAATTTGAAATTACCAAAAAACAAAAAATTTAATTTTAGAGAAAAAAAATATTTCTGAAATTGCAAGAATTCATTGATTTAGAGAGCAAACAATTACAGAACACATTGAAAAATTATTTAATTGATGAGAAATTTCTTTAGAAGATTTAGAATATTTAAAACCAAACGAAGAAAATTTAAAAAAAATTAAAAATTCTTTTTCAAAATTGTGAGATGCGAGATTAAGGCCAATTTTTTTAGATTTGGGAGAAAAAATTTCTTATGAAGAAATAAAAATTTGAAAAATTTTTTTATAAAAAATTTTATAAAAAAATATAAAATATGGAAAAAAAAATTTCTCAAAAAATAATCGATTATGCAATTCGGTATTATTTAAATTTTTTCCCATCGAAGAAAAAAATTGCCGATAAATTAAAGGAAAAATTCTGACCTGAATCTGAGAAATGAAAAAAATATTGATGAATTTCTGAGGAAGAAATTTTTTTTATCATTGAAGAAAAAATGAAAAATCTGCTGCAAGAGGAGAATATTTTGAAAGCAAAAATAAAAAATTTTTTGAGAAAATGAAAAAATTTAAATTATATTAAAACAAAATTATTTGAAAAAAAGTTTGATAAAAATGATATTGAAAAAATTTTAAACGAAGATTATTTTGAAAATTCTGAAAATTTAGAAATGATTGAAAATTGATGAAGTTTATTAAACAGAGAAAAATTAGAAAAAAATATTTTAATTTTAAAAAATAAATGAAAATCTAAAAAATTTATTTCACAAAAATTCATTGAAAGAAGAGAGGATTCTGAGATGGTAAATGAAATTTTAGAGAAAATATTTTTTGAAAATTGAGCTGATTTTGAGTTTGAAAATTTAAAAATTGAATTTAAAAAAATAAAAAATAAAAAAGTTAGAAATAAAAAAACTTGAGAATATGAAGAAATTTCTAAACAAAAGATTATTGAAAAATTATTGATAAAATGATTTTGATATGATAATATAAAAAAAATTTTACTTTGATAAAAAAAGATTTATAAAATATCGGTTATTATTAAATTCTTATTTTTTTTAAAAATTTAATAAAAATAAACAATTACTAAAAAATAAATTAAATATTATGGCATACTTTGCAGCGCTTCGTCACAAACTTTGATTAGAAAAATGACACACTGAAGATGAATTAAAAAAAGCTTATAAAAAAGCTTCTATCAAATATCATCCAGATAAAAATAAAGATGATAAAGAATCAGCTTTAAAAATGATGAAAAAAATCACAGTTGCATACGAAATATTAACTGATGATTGAAAAATGTATGAATACGAAAAAGAGCAAAGAGAAATTATTAGAAATACTCAAAAAGCTGCATCTAAGAAAAAATCTCTTAAAAAAAGAAGAAAGAAAAAATAGAAAATAATTAAAAAATAATTAAAAATTTTTCAATAAATTGGAAAATTTTTTTTATTTACACTAATCTGATTTAAAAAAATTTATTAAAATTATATGTATTCAGAAGAAAAATTTTTAGAAATAAATTCGAGAAAAATAAATTTTAAAAAATTTAATTCTGTTGATTGAAATCAAGAAAAAAATTTTTTAATTTTACATTGATGGTGATGAAAAAGCGATTCTTGGGTTAAAGTTGCAGAACAGCTGGCAAAAGAAAATTTTAATGTTTATGTTCCAGATTTGCCATGACATTGAAAAACTGATTTAACTAGAACTTTTACACTTGATGATTATTGAAATTTTATAATCAAATTTTGTGAAGAAGTTTGATTAAAAAGTTTTTCAGTTATTGCACATTCAAACTGATGAAGGATATTTTTAAATTTATTAAATAAAAAAATTTTCCATCAAGATGAGAAAATTTCAGAAAAATTTTGAGATTCTGAAATTTGAATAAAAGAAAAAAAAGAATATATTGAAAATTTTTTAGAAAAAAATTCTCATCTTGCAAAAAAATTACAAAAAAAATTCTTTTTAGAAAAAATTTTTTTAATGTGATGCGCGTGAATCCGTCCAAAATTAAATTTTAAACAAAAATTTATCCAATCTTGTTCAAAAATTTTCCCAGTTTTTAAAAAAATTTCTTTTTTAAGAATTTTAGTTTTAAAATTAATTTGATGACAAGATTATTTAAAAGCATCAAAAAATTATCATTTAAAAGATACATTTTTAAATGTTTTAAATACAGATTTAACAGAAATTTTACCAAAAATTAATGAAAAAATCTTTTTAATTTGGTGAGATCAAGATACTTACACTCCACTTTGGATGTGAAAAAAAATGAATAAATTATTAAAAAATTCTGAATTAAAAATTTTTGAATGAGAAAAACATTGAATTCATTTACATAATCCAGATAAAATTGTAAGCGAAGTTTTGTCTAAATTTTAGTAATATTTTTAAAATACTAAAATTACATAAAATTTATTTTATATATTTTTAATTATTATTTTTATTAATAATAATTATATTTTTTGTAAAAATTTAAAATTACAAACTATAAAATTATGAAACAGCAAATAAAAAATATTTTCAATAAATTACCGACAAACAAAAATGCTGAAATTTTATCCTTAATATTGATTTTAATATTCATATATTGAAATCTCCAAGAATGATGATTAAATTCATTTATTTATAAATATTGATATTTTGCCTGATGTGATCTTATAAATTATTTTACTTATGTTTTTATACACTGATCATTTTATCATCTTATATTTAATATAATTGCAATTTTGAGTATCAAAGACATGTTAAAAAAACCAATATTAATTTTCATTTTTGAAATTTTAACATTGTCAATAATTTCAACTGTTATTTTTGGATTTTTAAATCACTCAAATTCAATACTAGTATGATTTTCTGGTGTATTTTTCTGACTTTTTACAAATTCTATATTAAAATTGTATTTTATTGAGAAAAAATATAACTTAAACATAAAATTTATTTGAATTATTCTTTTTTTAAATATAATTCTTCTTCCCTATTTATTTCCTCAAATATCATGATTATGACATTTTACAGGTGTTTTGGCTTGAATTATTTTATTTTTAGTAGAAATAATTTTTTTAAAATTAAAAAAATCTAGAAAAATTTTCTAGATTTCTAATTTTAATTTAAAATAAAATTTTTATTTCAATTTCATTTCAGCAATAGATTTTAATACGATATCTTCTGCTTGAATAAATTCTTCCATTCAAATTTTATCTTTAGAATCCTTATATTTCTCCATTAATTTTTCAGCTTTAATTTTTGCTTCTTCAGCTTTTTTAGGATTTGCATTTCTAGAAGTGATAAGCATATCAACTAAAATTTTCACCTTATTATTTGAAACTTCAAGAACTCATCATCAAATTGCAAAATTCTCTATTTTGTTTTCATTATTTCTAGTATATTTAACTTCAACAACTCATGGTTTTAAAGATGTAATTAATGCTGCATGGTCTTTTAAAACTGTTATCGCTCAAGCTTTTGTAATCGCATAAACGCTATCAACAGAATCTGAGTTAAATAAATCTCATGTAAATGATAATATTTCTAATTTCATAATTTTTTTTTATTATTTGTAGGGACATCTAGC
>Ga0256842_1003617_pt1 | contig 10192 bp, 11 predicted proteins | sample 4559240metaG_FD_185973 | JGI IMG/M metagenome (GOLD analysis project Ga0256842, IMG submission 185973) | Hydrothermal vent microbial communities from Guaymas Basin, Mexico - 4559-240 | ecosystem: Environmental > Aquatic > Marine > Hydrothermal vents | place: Mexico: Guaymas Basin | collected...
TTGTTTTTAGTTAGTTGGGATATTCTTATGAGTGTTGATCTAAAACCATGTGCTAAAACAACATTTAGTTCTCGGAAGGAAAACTGGAATCATATGTGAGTGACATTTGTTTAATGTGAAATATGGACATGAAAATACCTAAATTAATCTAATTTGTCCTTCACCGAGATTTGCTGGGTCTAAGTGAAAATAATAAACTCTTATACGCAAAGAGAGAAATTTTCTTGACTTTAATATGGGAATAATTTTTAGTAAATGAAATCTGTCAGGAGGGTAGGAACCAGCAACCCTACCTTAATTGCAAAAAAACAACACTAAAATATAAAGGCAATTTAGAAATGGGACAATATGGACAGGCAGCAATCTTAGCAGTTAATATTTATAGAAATTCACAAGGCTTATCACCCGCTCAAGCATGGGATCAAGCACTTCAAAATCTAGGGATTTCTGATAAGCCTTGTCCAAGAACTGCTTTTTGGGGTTTAGCCGAGAATGGCAATATACAAGGTATTCCTCCAGGTAATTATTTAACTCGAAATACATCATCTAACAAATTTAATGCCATTGCTGTACGAAATCTTATCTTTAATACTCAACCACCACAAATACCGAATTTACCTAAAAAGATGGTTTGGAGCCAAATTACACGTCAAAACAATACAAGTGATCAGGGTGTGCTGGATGTTGTTTATACTTTATTTCAAAATGGGTTATTAAGATGAACCACATAAAATTGTAAAGGAAGAAATTTTTCATAAAATAACAGACGAATTCTCTTGACCGTCATTCCGCTGCACTCCATGTCGACCAGTCACCTTGGTCGTTTGGGTCAATAAAAATGGAAAAACAAACTTTTTTATTCTAATACTTATTAAAAAGGTTTTATAATGAATGAGGCAACTCTTGAGGCAAGGATAAATGCAGAAATTCAAAAATATTTTCCTTCAATTGCAAATCTCAAAATAACCCACCAAAAATATCTTACTCTTCATGTAGGTCGCCATACTAAAATAGAAATTGATGGGTTAAAACAGGAAAAAGTTAGTGGGCGTCTGGATGTTTTATTATCTTTTGAAAACAAACCTCTTGCTATCCTCGAATTAAAATCACCAGGCGAGCCTCTTACAGAAGATGACAAAAAACAAGGCTTATCTTATGCGAAACTTTTGACCCCTCAAGCTCCGTTAGTAATAGTATCTAACGGGGAAGAAGCAAAATTTTATCAAACATTTGATGGTAAAATTTGGAATCCGACAACTAAGGACGAAAAGGCTGTACGTGCACTTTTTTCTCAAGCTCTATCAAGTGCTGCTGCTGAAAGGAAAGAAGCTGTACAGCTCTTGCTAGGGAAACAACCATATATATGGATCAATCTATTCCGAAAATATACAGAAGCTGCGTTAAACAAATTGGAAGGGAAACTTAGTAACTACACTCATCCTCTCACTAAAGATTTTAGTATCCCTAGATCGATCGTGTCTAGAATTATCAAATTTATAACCAACAAAGAACCCCTTTTAGTTCTAATTGGACCACCTCTATCTGGAAAAACTAATGTTCTTTCACAACTCTGCCGTACTAGTAATAAGTATGAATTGGTTCCGATTTATATCGACGCACACAGCACGAGTTATGGAATTTTTCAACACATAGCAAACCAATTTACACGTGAGTTATATGTACAGGTTCAACCAGCTGAAATACGTCAGTGGATTTTCCACAATATACAATCGTTACCGGGGAATTTAGTTATTATTATCGATGGGTTAATGTCTAACATCGAAGGGTCATTGAAAGAAGATATAGATGAACTAATAAATTTCTTACAACCGGATCTGTCTCTCACAGTTTTACTTTCTATGGACGATACAGCATTCGACAGGGCAAAATATGTTGCTGGAAGACCTACTTGGAGTGCTATCGGTAGGAATGCAAAAGTGATAGAGTTAAATTCCTTAGATGATAATGAATTTAAATATTCATGTCGTCTTTTTTATGAAAAATTTTCAACATGTTTCCATCATGGATCCCAATTCAATCTAGATTTCCGGATTCCAAGATTTCTACGTCTCATTGCCAGTCTGGTGCATCATAGAAAAAATGACACTACTGTTGAAACAAATCATAGTCAAATAAAACTTTTTCCGAGTGTTACGAATCTTTGGCTTTTTGAAAGTTGGAACCAGTACATTTCACAGCCAGAGCTTAAGTTTTTTTTTCAAGATCTGGCAAAAGCATATATTTTAGATAAAGAAAATCGTATTGATGATCCTAAGTTAACATTAATGTCACATGGAAAAGGACATATTGTCCGAACAACTGCGGAAAAAGTTTTAGGCTGCGAAAAAATCAATGCATTATTGTCACAAGGTCATATTGGGATTGTTACAGGTCCCCATGGCAAAATTTTAGTACTTCCAAAGATTCCCGAATTTCTCGCAGCAGGGGGAGCAATTGTTATTGCAAATGATTGTTTGTTGACTTACAGAAAAAAGGGGCTCGATGATGCTTACAACATGCTTATAGAAGAGAGTGAAAGCTTTCCTTATGGGGATTTAGTTGGAGCAAGAGCCATATTAGAAATTTATAATAGAGACTATGAACTAGCGAACAATTTAATGCAAAAGCTACTTCACGATGAACCTAAAAGAGATTGTCTTAAAGAGGAAAATCAAGCTTTAATATATTTTGAAGATATTGGTTACGTGAATGTTTATCCTGAGAAAGGAACAAGTGATCCTGTATTAGGAAACACTCATCCATGGAATATTCTGTCTCAACTGTCGTCTTATTTCATTCACGTAGTTAAGGACAAAGATTTTATAAATGCACAGTTGATAATCTTGACCACAATTGGGTCGTATCCTCAAATTCTGATACGCCCTTACCCAGCTCCCATTATGCAGACACCTAGTTTCCATGTTCATGATATATTGGAGCATGGCACTGTGTTATGTCACAAATCTGGAATAATTGAACCAATAACATTTGCAATGCAATGTGGTTTTTATCATATTCCAGAGGATATGCTTAGATTATGTTTGTTCGCCAAAGCAAATAAATTATTCTTTTTGGCTCACAGGCTGAACATGGCAGCTATGTCAGTGGAAACATGTGTAGAGGAGAAAGTCGTTGACGCATCCAAAAAAGCACAGAAAATTCTCAGACCAATAATTAAAAATTTGTTAGGCAGTGTCCATGTGGGTTCTTAATAATCTAGTATAATGGTTGGCAAAATTTGGCTAAACGATCTCTAATGATAAGAGAAACATTGGTGTGATTATTGACTAATGAAATACAAATTGAATAAATAATAGTACCCAACAAAATACTGTTATGTAAAAAGTCAAGCTCGTGATTGAAAATTTTTGTTTTTCATCTGATTTAAAAGTATAAAAATTCATTTTACATAGAAAAATAATTCCTTGTTGAAGTTTAGTAAAACAATCTATTGATGATATTATTTACATTTTTTGTAATTTTAAAAAACTCCTAATTTTTTATACTAAGTCTCTCACGAATTTATAAAATATTTAATAAACATGTTCATAATTGTAATTTAAATTATTAAATTTCAAAGGGTTGAATATATTAGCTAGACAATAATATTTATACTTATAAATCAAACATTGAAAACCAGCATCGACACTCGACAATTTAAGGAGTAACTTATGCTCAATGATTATCTAATTCAAAATTTTAATAAATCTTTAAAACTATCTAGTTTGCATGAAGCAGGCCATTTCGTTACAGCAGACCAACTTTCATTTAATCCAGAATATTGTGCAATCACAATAAAGAAAATCGATACTACACATTTTAAAATAGATGGAAATTCCAGTATAATATTAAATACAAACATAAAAACGATTGAAGAATTATTAAATTATTTATCTGCAAGAATTAGTATTCTTTATGCTGGTGCTATAGCAGAGACTTTAGAAGATAGTAATCTACCAAATGAGGAAAAAGCTGTAGAAATTTTTGAAAATAATGAATGTAGTAATGACAGGACAAAAGTATCAGAATTGATTCGAATCGTACGAAATATTAAATATGGCAAATGCGACAATTATAAATTATTACATCACCAACTTAATTCAATAGCAGAAACTCGTTGGAAAAGAACTATTGAATTGGTGACTAAATACCATCATAAAATAATAAAACTATCAGACTATTTAATGTCAAAATATACTGGCACGGATGAAGAAATAAAAATATATTATGACGAATATATTCAATTAGTTAGTAAATGATAGGTGTTGAACCAAAAAATGTATTCACTACAGGAAAACAAGATTTTTTAGCAATGCAAAAACAAATAAGGAGAATAAATATGTCTCTTTAACAGGACAACATAAAACAAAAATCAAAGATTATTTAAAAGGAATCTCACCTAACAATGGTTCTGCATTATTAAAAGACTTTCTCAAAAAAAAGAAAATTTTAAAGCTCTGTCTTTACAAAAATCTGGTATCTTTTATGTGTATAGTCTGATAGTTACGCTATAACTGGACTTTCCCCTTTTTTAGGTCAAAAAAACAACAAAAAAACTGTAATATCAAGATGTTATCTAGATATTTTTTGTAATACCCCACCTTTTATTTTGTAGCCAAATACTGAAAGTATTTCAGCCTGGAGGGGAGTTGGTTCTTCTATTATCCTTATAGGCTTTCTTTTACCTGAATGCCAACAACGAGGTAGAAATTTCGAGAAAGATACATTATTATATCACAAAATGTTTGTTTTATTAGAAGGAAATCTGAAAAGAAGACTTTAATAGATTAAGGTGAATCGTCTTTTATTTTAAGAGTAAAAAAATAAATATAAACAATGGTGGTAAATAGAAAATTAAGATATTCTTTATTACCAAATATTAAAAAGTATCTCGATTCAGTACAGTAAAGAGCGAAAATAATATTTAAACCTCTTATAAAGAATTGGGTATGAAAATCTTTCATACTATTATTTCTTAAAAATATATGGGCAGGTAATATAAAAAGCCATAAAGTAACTATTATCATTCCATATACTAATAAAATTTTGGTGGATAGACTATTATTACCAGTCAACTCAATCCAAAAAAAAGTCCATGAAAATTCCCATTCTCCTCTATAAAAAAAACCCACAAATACTGGCAAAAAAATTATTACCAAAATTAACCAACCGGGATGTGAAATAATATTTATAATTTTATTTCCCATTTCCGTTTCAGTTGAGAAAAAAAATAGTCTTATAGAACTAAAAATAAAAAAAGTTGCCAGAATAAATATGACTATAGAAGTCATGTCCTCCTCCTTTTTCTAGTGAGCGGTGTAAGTCAGTAAAGATGTCCCTAAAATCTATTTTATTTTTCCTCATTAAGCAACTAAATGTTGTGTTAACGCATAGATCCAGATCAGCACTGAAAATCGACTTCCAGTTTTAAACATTTTCAGAAAATTGTGGGGATTTTTTGTTGACTTTAATAATTTAGGATAAGTAAATTAAGGTGTGTTTTGTATTACTTCTATAAACATACTCCCTGGGATACAAAGGAAATATAATAATTTGTATAGAAAAATCCTGTTTTTTTTTTTGGCGCTGGAGTTTCAAAAGTGAAGAGGTTAGGACACAAGGATAATAGTATCTGTATTAGGCCAGAGTCTTACATACGGTTCTTTGATGGCCTGAGGGGGAGCCTTCGGGCTACTCGATCATTAATAAATAAAATTTTTAATTTTAACCGGAGTAAAAAAATGACAATATCTCGAAAGGAAGCAAAGAGAATAATTGAATCCCATATAAGTGCCACTTTGGAACAATACATAAAAATAGAAAAAATTATCTCATCAGATGAAGCATCTCACAGCCTGCCAAATATCTATAATTTAAAAGAACCAATCGATGATTGCTGGATTGCTTATCTAAAATTCCCAATAAGATATTCAGTTGGGTTTCAATCAAGCACTGTCATTATCATTTCTAAGAAAACAGGTGAAGTTATCTATTCTGGGAGTGCTTATGATGAGGCATAAATCAAGTTCAAGACAAAAGCGGTAACGAATGGTCAATAATTGACACGCATTGTAGCATTCCCTATAATGAGAAATGTTAATTGTAATTTTTAAAGGCTCAGATCTCTAAAATGTCTGAACAGAGCCAAGGAGAGATGTCATGACTACCTATACAATTTATCCCTTGGTCGTAGGGGCAAAGGAAACTGATCAGGGAATGATGACTTATCTAAAGTTTTATGGAGAGCGCATTTGGATTCCGATTATGATATTTTATCTCAAGGGTGGTGATAAAAATATACTTGTGGATACAGGGCTTGAAGACTTTGTTGTGCCCGATGAGCTGAAAGAAAAATACGGCGTAGACATCCTTTATTTTGAAGATGCCCTGGCCAAGGTAGGATTAAAACCAGAAGACATAGATATTATCATCCATACTCATCTTCATAATGATCATTGTGAAAATGATTATAAATGCCCTCAGGCCAAGATTTATGTGCAGAAGGCTGAATATGAATTTTTATTAAATCCCCATCCGATTGACCATCGTTACTATTCGGACATTCTTGACGGACTTAATGTAATTACCATTGAAGGAGATCAGGAAATCGTAGACGGCATTAGAGTTGTCTTCACCCCTGGTCATACCCCTGGTGGACAGTCGGTAGTGGTAAATACCACCGAAGGCAACACCATTATTACCGGTTTTTGCTGCAACGAAAAGAACTTCCCCAAGATTGGCCCGGTCGTTACCTCTGGCATTCACATCAATGCTATTGACGCCTATGAAAGTGCTAAAAAGATTAAAGAAATGGCTGATATTTTGCTTCCCAATCATGCTTGGTCCGTAGCCCAAAGGAAACAGATTCCGTAATGCCACTTACCTGGACGCTAGCGAACGGTGAATGTCAGTAAAGATGTCACCAAAAGCTATTTTATTTCTTCCTCTTAAGCAACCTTTTTAAAATATCATATAGTGTTTTAATGAGAGCAACACTCAAAATGGGTTCTCAGTTCTGAATATTTCCAGAATTGTTGTAGATACAAAATGTCCTATTAAGGGGCCCTTAAAAATCCCAGTTTATTATGTAGACAAAAAAAGTTAGGCTGAAGTGGGGGATTTTGAGGACCCGAAAGTGCGATTTTTTTATTGACGTTAACATTGATCTATTCCACCTATCGTCTTTTAATATTACTTCCAAAATTCCCTTGATTATGGGCCTGAATGATTCTAAACTATTCAGAGAATTATTCATAATAGACTCCTGTATCCTTATTCCTTAATCTATATAGCACATAGGAGATTATAGGATATTTTCAAATGGATGTCGTAAAATTTGCCATACCGGAAATAATCTTTGGTAGAGGGAGTATGAATTATGCCGGAATGTGTGCACGGCGACTCGGGGCCGAAAGAGTGTTTCTTGTAAGTGATCCAGGGTTGGAACGAATCGGGTGGGTTGACAAGTTGATTGATATACTTGAAACTCAAGGATTGGAATGGGTGTATTTTGGGGATGTAGTACCAAATCCCAGGGATTATCAAATTGAGCAGGGATCCCAAATGTACCTAGCCGAGCGAGCCGATGTTGTTATTGCTCTCGGCGGCGGAAGCCCAATGGACGCAGCAAAAGGGATTGCGATTGTTGCAAGTAACGGAGGGAACATACACGACTACGAAGGGGCCAACCGCATCCACCGTCCTCTACCACCGATGGTATTCGGTGTATATCAGAAAAGATGTCACTAAAAACTATTTTATTTTTTCATATCAACCGACCTTCAAATGTTGTTCAATGCCTAAATTGAGATCAACACTTTACATAGGCTCCCAGTTCCAAATGGTTGCAGACCACCTTCCTGGATGCTCACAACGGCTTACTTGTATATTTTTTTTACTCTCAGGTTAAAATTTTCCCTTCCCCCTAGGGGAAAGGATGACAAAATAAGAAATAAAAAATACCCCTTATCTTATCATACTAAGGCGACATCTTTCCTGAGACATAGGGCTCATATAGACAACAAAAGAGACAATTGATAATAATAAAGTTACAATAATTTTCAAATTCAGTAGGAAAGAATTAGAAATTGTATTTTGAAATACTAACCCAGATTACAAACATAGAAACCATAGCTACTGGAAAGTCTATCCGGGAATTAAAACGGTTAGAAAGAACTTATGGAAAAGGACGATGGCGAAAATTGAAAGGAATCGCTAAAATAAAATTAAAAGATGGAAAACTGTGTCTGGCTGAAATTCATTGGTACGAGGCACATGGTATAGGTAAAAAAGAGTTCAAAATTAAATATATACTAAAGGTTTTTAAAAATGCTTAAATTTCTAATTTGTATTAACAATGAAAACTATGAGGCATCTTTAGAAAAATGGAAAATTTATCCGGCGGTTAAAGGAGAAGAAGAGATAGAAGGATATGTAAGAATTATAGATGAGAGTGGGGAAGATTATTTGTATCCAGAAGATTATTTTTTTCCTATAGAGTTACCTTCTGTTGTATTAGAAAAATTAGAAAAAGAATATTTAGAGAAAGTGTGAACTACTCTGTATGGTGTGACAGGTAACGATATATCAGATAAAAAACTAGAAGAAAAGCCATGTCAGAGCTGGAAGTAGGTATAGTGCTCCCAACGTATAGTTAGACCGGTAAACATGCTCATCCGTCCCTTGGTGGTGTTCATAAAAATCTTAAAGTCAACAAAAATTTCTCCATGCTAGGGCTAGGGTCCTAAAAATTCCCTACATCAGTCTAATTTTTTACATAACAACCTTCTGGAGCTATTCAAAACTGGAAGCCTATTTTAAGTGTTACTCTCAATCCAGGAACTACAGAATTTTTTAAAAAGGTTGCTTGATGAGAAAAAATAAAATAGCTTTTAGTGTCATCTTTACTGACATACACCACCATGAATGACCAGTTTGCCGAAGTGACTGAGAGCTTGTTTGAGAGTGACAAAGTGGTTACCAGCTGAGCGGGGCGTTTGCAGTCAGGCATGGAGGTAAGCGGGCAGGATGTTCCGAACAATAATAAGACGGATAAGTCTGGGGAACAATGTCTCAAGTAGATCGGAGGTGAACATGTCAAACAATGACTCGGGCTTTACAAAAAAAAATGTCGGCTTGGCGCTGGGCAGCGGTTCCGCACGGGGATGGTCTCATATCGGTGTATTACGGGCACTGGATGAGGCAGGACTAGAAATCAGATACGTAGCCGGCACCAGCATTGGTTCGTTGGTAGGGGCCGCGTATGCCCTTAACAAAATGGATGTGCTGGAAGATTTTGCCCGTCAGCTCGACTGGAAACAGATTGTTTTCTTCCTGGATGTAACTTTTCCGAGGTCGGGACTCATTGATGGAAAGAAGATCAGTGATTTCTTTCGTTCTCATGTTCGAGAAATGGACATTGAAGAATTACCTATTCGGTATTGCGCGGTTGCCACCGACTTGGCCACGGGTCGTGAGGTCGTGTTGAACAAAGGGGACCTCATAGAGGCAATCCGCGCGAGCATCTCGGTTCCAGGCATTTTTACACCGGTCAGGAAAAATGGCAGATTTCTGGTGGATGGGGGCCTGGTCAATCCCGTGCCGGTGAGTGCTGTCAGAAAAATGGGGGCGGATTACGTCATCGCTGTTGATTTGAACCATGACATTATCGACAAAAGGAAAGCAACCGGCACCGTTCCGGTTGATTCATCGGTGGCAGGTGTGGTTGTTCAGCCCCGGCCTCCAAAATGGAGAATAGCGCAGGAACTGGGCAACAAATTCAACGAATTCAGTTCGTCCGCGTTAGCGCACGTGCGCCAGTGGCTGCACAAGGACCCTGTGCCGAACATCTTTGATGTATTGACGACCGCAATCAACATCATGGAAGTACAGATAACCGCAACAAGATTGGAAACCGATCCACCGGATCTGCTGATTCAGCCAAAGCTGGGAGATATCCGTTTTCTGGAATTCCATCGGGCCGATGAGGCCATTGCCGAGGGGTACCGAGAAGCCTTGACGCGGATCAAAGAAATTTTCGTGTAAAGTATAAAAAACTTAAAATGTTTTTTGTAAATTTGATCTATAGACCAGAATATTGTAAAAAAGGTTGTTTGATCGAGAAAAATAGATTAATCTTTAGGGACATCTTTACTTATATACACGGATTATGTAAAAAGTTAAACGCCTGAGT
>Ga0256842_1003618_pt1 | contig 10192 bp, 3 predicted proteins | sample 4559240metaG_FD_185973 | JGI IMG/M metagenome (GOLD analysis project Ga0256842, IMG submission 185973) | Hydrothermal vent microbial communities from Guaymas Basin, Mexico - 4559-240 | ecosystem: Environmental > Aquatic > Marine > Hydrothermal vents | place: Mexico: Guaymas Basin | collected...
GGAGCCCACAGCGGCGACCCATTTGTGCTGGTCTCTGAGGTAATAATCCGAATCAAAGAAATACTTATGCCCCCACGGGTCCAGCGGGACAGACTGCATATACGGACCGCCCCAGTCGGGATAAGGGTCGTCGGGGTCGTTAGCAACCAGGCCCGCTTTAGGAGTGGAAAGGTCCCACACTTCGTTTTTGGGCCAGTAGCACACATACCCCGCCGGCAGATGATTGGGCCATTCGCCGGTTTCTGCCCCCATAGTCTCAATCGCCTTGGCGATACGGTTCACCCACAGTTTAGCCTCGGCGATTTTCACACGCTCGCGCGCCTGCCTGAACCGCACCGCCGACATCGCCGCAAGAATTCCAATAATCACAACCACTATCATCAACTCAACCAAGGTAAAGCCCCTTTTATTTTGCTTCCTGTTCAACATTTTTCCTGCCAAAATTGCAAAGGTGCCTTCCAGCGACACACCAGAAGGCACCCCCTTTGCACTGTGCTGCGGAAGAAAATGAGGCGAGTTTATCTCTCCCTACATTTATATTTATGAACAAAACACAATTTGTCAAACATATTTTGTGCTGGTCAGCAAAAACCCTATTATATTGAAAAATCTCAGGAACCAGAGAGGAGGGAGAAAATGCCGTTCAATGTGTTATTTCTCGCTCACGCTCCCGACGCCGACCCAAAAATCCACAGGTGCGCGGTGGAAACCGGAAAATACAGACTGTTTGTGGTCGTCGTCAGAGACCAGGGACAGGCGGTTGAGGTTGTAAAGGAGATGGTGCCGCAGGAGGATATCCACTCAATTCTGCTCTGCCCGGGGTTTACACACAGTGATGTTGCCGAAATTGCGCAGGCGGCTGGTCCGCAGGTGGGTGTCAGTGTCGCCCGCGGCGATGGACCCGCAAACAGGACCGTGGCAGAGATTATGCGCAAGGAAAACTGGTTCGCCAAGCACTGAAACCGCGCAGATAAACACCATCGGGAAAAACTATCCCACAACCGAGGGCTCAATAATAAGTTCGCCGCGCTCAAAGCGCTCCACCGAAAGCGGGGAGACATCAATTTCTGGCTCCCTGCCGGCGATAAGTTGTGCCATAACGCGCCCGGTCATCGGGGCGAGCATAAACCCGTGCCCGGAGAACCCCACCGCAAGGAAAAATCCCTTCACCTGCGGATGCTCGCCCAAAATTGGCGCGGCGTCAGGCGTTTTGTTATACGAGCCCGCCCACTGGCGCACCACACGGACTTTCGCCATTATCGGCAGAATATTCAGAAGTTCGTGGGTGATGTGTTCCAAAAACTGCCAGGTGCTGGAGATATCGTGCGAGGGTTGTTCTTTCTCGCCGATGCCCATAACAAAACTGCCGTGGGGCACCTGCTGGACATAGATTCCAATCTGAAACGAGATTACCATTGTGTCAAAAAGCGGTGCGAGAGGTTCGGTGACCAGAATCTGGTGGCGCTCGGAATGTGTGGGGATGTCCACGCCAGCCATCTGCGCCACCTCGCGCGACCACGGTCCCGCGGCATTGACCACCACCGGCGCATATAATTTATCCCCGTTGGCGAGCACCACCCCTTTGACGGCGCCGTTTTCCACAATTATGTCCACCACCTCGGTGTAGCGGCGGCATTCCACGCCGAGACGCTCCCCCGCGCGGATGTAAGCGTAGTTGGTCAAAAACGGGTTGGCGTGCCCGTCGGTGGGGCAGTAGGTCGCCGCGATGAAAGCGTCGGTGTTTATCGGCGGACAGATTTCCTTCGCCTCCTGCTTGGACACAAACCGCGACGGAATCCCCAAGGAATTCTGCAGGGCAATGTTCTTCTCAAACTGCTCCACCTGCTTTTCGGTGTGCGCCAGAACCAGATACCCTCCCTGCCGGAACTCAATGTCCATCCCTAATTCGTCAGAGAGGGTCTCAAAGATTTCCACAGATTTTTTCGCCAGGAGCGCGTTGAACTTCAGTCCCCACTGCTGGCGGACACCAGCGCCGCACCGCCCGGTGGAACCGGAGGCGAAATAACTTTTCTCCAGCACCACGACATCGGTTATCCCCAGTTTGGCGAGTTCGTAGGAAATTGCGGAGCCGATGACTCCTCCACCGATAATTATCACATCGTAGGTGTTTTTCATATCCCCCCTGCCTTCTGGATATGTTCAAAAGCCAGACTTACTGCCTCCTCCGGGGTCTGCGCAGGAATAATGCCCTCCAATTGGAACGACCCCAGCCCGATGACGGTTTTGCCGATGTTTTTTGCGAGGGCGATTTCGGAGAGCGTTCCCCAGGCGCCATCAACGGCGATGACCGCATCGCCGGAGCGCACCACCAAAAGGTTGCGCGCCACCCCAAGTCCGGTGGGGATTGCGATATCCACGAAAGGGTTGGCAGCGGCACGGCTGGCAGTGGGCAGAATTCCCACGGTGATACCGCCGGCGGATTTTGCGCCCCTGCAGGCGGATTCCATAACTCCACCAAGCCCTCCGCAGACCAGAACCGCGCCCCGCCGGGCAATCAGTCGCCCGACCTCGTATGCCGCTTCAACCGCCCACTTCGGCGGGCTGGCACCCCCTATAACCGAAATCCACACCCTTTCACGGATACCCCCCATACAGAACTAATTAAAAAATTCTGCCAAAAAATCCAAAGGCAAATTTACACCTGCATAGTTTCCAAATTTTTGCTTGCAATACAACTTAAAAAAAGATATCATTACTTAATAAATTCAGCAAGAGGGGGGTAATTGCAATGAAAAGGCTTGTTGTTTTGGTTTTGCTGGGAGTTTGGTTAATTTCTTCTTTTGCAAGCACTACAATAAGTTTTTCCGTTCAAGGTGGTGGGGAAAATCTTGTCCGGCAAAGCGGACAATCCCAGCATCCGAGGATGATAGTTCCTGACGCCAACTACAAGCGTCCGCCCACACTCAGCGACCTTCTGATGCGCTCAATAAGAAATCACCAGCCCAAGGTTCCTCTTCCGCCGCCGAGACAACTTCCGCCGGGAATTGAACGGTTTTACGGACCGTTGCCAGTGAGTATTTCCAGCGCAATATCAAATGCTGAATCGGTGCCGAAGGTAAAGCATTTCCGGTCAGCGCCGTCGGCAGGCACAGAAACTATGGACTACGGCGCCTTTGACGGCAGCGACATTTTGGTATCCACGCCCTCAACACTGCCGCAGTTTCGTCCGGCAATAGCAACTGACGATTCCGGAAGAGTGTATGCAGTATGGGTTGAGAAAATTGACGACGACAACTGGGCAATTAAAGCCTCCCGCTCCTTGGACGGCGGCTACACCTGGGAAAATTCAGTCACAATTGACGGTTCTGGATGGAATTCGTCTCCCAGAATTGCGGCGTTCACCGCCGGCGCATACACCCGTCTCCATGTGGCGTATCAGAAAATTGAAATGCATATATACGATGTCTATGATACCTCCGGGACATACATCGGACAGGATACCACCTACGAAGGAGATATCTATTATTCCCGCTCTAACAACAGTGGTGCATCATATTCCACACACTATGCACTCGCCAACAGCGATATTGACCTTATAGTGTTGCATTTCAATTACGACGAAAGTTACCCTGATGTGGCAGTTGATGGAAATAACAATGTTGCAGTGGCATATAATTCACAGGCTGATGAAGGACATCTGCTGTCTATTGCGCTTTTGATTATTTATATAATTATATATAACGGTTTACCTCCCTTCTGGTTTGACTATACCTGGTATACAATCAATTACAAATATTCCACCAACGGCGGCGGGACCTGGAGTGGCGAGGAGGAAATTGTAAACGATTGGTTCACCGACCGATGGTATCCGGCAATAGATATCTACGGCAGCGGACCATCGGCAAAAATGTATTGCGCCTACGCCGAGGCGGGATTCCTATCGCTTATGGATGCAACCACATCTATGCGGGAGGTGGACGACCCGTTCTTCGGTCCATCGGTGGACGATGAGGTGTTTGTCGCCGATGGATATCCGGTGGCTGGATGTCTGAAAGTCGGCTCCGATGGCAACCCAAGAATTGCAATAACCGATGACTTTTCCTCCGACGACTATGATGTCTATTACACCTACTCCACCGACGGCGGCGCATCGTTTGTGGACCCCATAATCGTGGATGTCGGATATTACGACTCCTATGAGGGCAGACTCGCCCTTGACGAGGCGAACAACCCGTTCATCGCCTGGACAGATGCCCGTGCCGGGAATTACGATATCTACACGGTTTGGTCCGAAGATGGCGGGTTGACTCTGCGCCCCGACCAGCACAAGGTCAATCAGGACCCCTACAACGACGACCAGTATTGGCCCGGGGTTTCGCTGTTTCTGTCCGATACGGTCCGCCGCCTTGATGTGGACTGGTGGGACACCAGAGTCGACCCCGACGGCGATATATACTACAACCACGCAACCTGGTGGCGCACAAATCTGATTATCCAGATTCACGATTCCCTCGCCAACCCGATGCGGGGAACCGTGACCGTCACATACACATCCTTCGGCGAAACCATAACCCGGGAACTCAACGAGGGATACTGGATAATCTACCACGACCCATACACCTCAATAACAGTTGATGGAATCTCCAGCGGTTCCGACACACTGGAGCGCTGGGTTCTCAACGAGGCCGGGCACGACACAACTTTCACACCCTCCTCTCCGGGCAACACCTACACCCTGACATACTACGACCAGTATTACACCACATTCACCGTGACCAAGGGCAATCCACCGGCGTGCCCGCACACGCCACCCACCGGGATTTCCGTGACCTACGAATACTTCGATGCAGTGGAATTTGGCTCCACGGAATTCACTCATTGGGCGGATGTCCACGGAATATACAGTTACCAGAACACCATCATCATCACCCCCGATGAGGAGAGGTGGCACACCCCCGAGCCCAACGGCTATGTTATGAGCCCCACCGTGGCGCCGACATACTACCACCAGTGGAACGCCCAGTTTTTGACCCCGCAGAAGATGAACTCCGACACCGGCGGATGCGCCTGCACCCATCCTGTGCCGTCGTTTGCGCTTTTGCAGAGATATGTTGACGGCGAAAATATCGGCGGCGCCACAGACCTCACCGCCTGGACCGACTGCGGAAGCGTCTACGAATACGAAAATCCAAAAGTCATCACCGACCACCAGCGCTGGCTTATAACCGCCGGAGCCTCCGATGTCGTGGATTCCCTGGGACCGTATCAGCCGGAGGTCTATCACCAGTGGCAGCCCAGTATCGTGCTAATCGGTCCTTCTGATTCCAACACCACCTGCGCCGAAAGTTACTGGAACGGCGGCGTGGAATACTACGAGACCGACCTGTATGGCACATACTATCCCTGGGTGGACTGCGCCAGCCGGCTGAAGATGTGCGATTTCACCACCCTCGGCTGGGTCGCAAGGGACCCCACAGAATTCCCCTGTGTGACATCGGCGTTTATGGCGAGCATCCGCTACGGCAATGTGGTCTCAGTCACCCTGCGGAACGATTTCGGGTATGGGTTTGTCATCGCTGACGGCGACACATACTCATCGCCTGCGGTTATAGGCTGGGCGCCGGCATCGGACCACACAATAACCGCTGTCACTCCGCAGGAATTCGGCGCAACAAGATATGTTTGGGACCACTGGTCCGACGGGGGCGATGTCTCCCATATGGTCACCGTGACATCCGACACCACCTTTGAGGCGTTCTTCAATCGTCAGTTCCTTTTGGATGTGATTTCTGACTACGACAGCCCCTACGGCGGCGGGTGGTATGACGAGGGCGCAAGCGCGACATTTGGCGTGCACTCCTACGATTCCGTCGGCGGAATTCGCTATGTGTTCACCGGTTGGATTGGCACCGGCGATGGAAGTTATACCGGTCCTGACACTGAAGCCACTGTGATTATGAACAACCCCATCACCGAGCAGGCTACCTGGGATGTGCAGTATAAACTCAATGTAACCTACACCGGCACACCGGTCGCTCCCACCCAGAGCGGAACCGGCTGGTATAACGCCGGCACGATGGCATCCGTGGGCACCGACTCAATCCTTGACGACGACGGCACCGATGAGGATTCGGTCAGATATCTGTTTGACCACTGGGAATCCACGCCGGCGGGGGCGGTTATAAGTTGCCCAACCTGTGCCCACACGCAGGTGTTTATGGACCAGCCGTATATCCTGACTGCGGTGTATGTCACCCAATACCGCCTGTGGGTTGACAACGACACATTCCCAGATACTCTGGGCGCACCTGACCCATCCGTTGGCGCCCACTGGGTCACCTATGGCGACACCGTCGTTGCACGGGTCACCTCGCCGTATGACGGAATGTATTGCACCGGATACGACGGCACGGGCTCTGTGCCCTCCACGGGATACACCGACAGCGTGGTGTTCGTGCTTGAGGAACCCTCGTCAATAAACTGGCACTGGGGAGCGCAGTATGTTCTGGAAATTCACGCCGTGCGGGATGGCGTTCCCGGATATTCCGACTGGATACTGACTCCTCTTGGGGCATCGCCGCCACCCGGGACGACCTATGTCACTCCGGGCGAGGAGGTTACTGTCAAGTTGGATAACACGCTTTTCTCAATGACCGCGGGCTGGCGAGATACCTGCTATGCCTGGAGCGCTGTCGGTGCGCCGTGCGGCGGCGGAACCGACTCCTGCTGGGGCACCGGCGATTCCATAACCTTCACTATGACCGACAACACCCTCTGGCTGTGGCACTTCAGACAACAGGTGCAGGTTGAGGTCAAATGCACCACATCCACCGGCGGAGGATGCTCATACGACTCCCCGGTTCCACCGTATGGGAGCCTGTGGGTGGACTATATGACCGACCTGCACTTTGAGGTCACGGATCCATACGACGCCAGTTATTTCTGCGTGGGATACTACAGCACCTGGGGACCCGGCTGGGGAACTTCGGTCACCCGGACAATTTCGGGTCCGTCGTGGCTGGCGTGGAGATGGGTTAACGCTTCCGAAATTGAAACCTTGATTGTTTACTCCGATCACGGGCAGAGCGAATGTATCCCGGCGCCGGGGACACTATTCGTCCCCACCGGCGCGACTGTGGATCTTTCCGCACCGCTGTATGACGAACCCGACACACTGGATGGAATTCGCTTCCACTGTATCGGTTGGGTCGGCACAGGATGTGTCCCCTCATCGGGAAGCGCCAACTATGTCACAGTGACCGCAACAAGTTCGGGGACAATAACTTGGCAGTGGCAAAAGGAATGCAGGTTCCGTGTGCACAGCGAATACGACAGCGCACTGGTTCTTCTGGGGACGGTTGTCGCCGGAGACACCGGGGAATACTGGTATCCGGAGGGAAGCAATGTCGGGTCGTTTCTCACCAGCACAATAGACACCACCGACACCGGAACCACGGTGCACTGTTCCGGCTGGCATATGGACTTTTTCAACGGCGACACCTGCGTTGACCTGTCGTCGCTGGACAGCACTTCAAGCGACACAGTCAGGTTCACGCTCAACTGCGCTGTGGACCTGACCTGGAAGTGGACTGATTATCTTGCGCCACTGATTGTGATCTCCGACCACGACTCGCCGATTCCGCCGCCGGACACGACCTGGTGGATTCCGGGGACCGAAATCACGGCGTTTGTGGAATCCCCAGCCGATTTTGACAGCATCTACGGCGAAAGATGGATTTGCACCGGCTGGACCGCCACCGGCGATGCTCCGCCAGCCGGCACCACCAACGCCCTGACATTCACAATCCACGATACAACTGTTATCACCTGGCACTGGAAACAGCAGTTCAGGCTTCACATAACCACCAACACCTTCCCCGATGTATATGGAATGCCAAGTCCGGATGTGGGCGACCACTGGTATGACGCTGGCGATTCCGTATACTGCAACACCCGCCCGACAGATATGGCGGCATCGGGGGATACGATGTACTGCATCGGGCTGCACGGAACGGGATGCGTCCCGCCAGAATGGCCTATGGTGGAAATCTGGGTGCACATCACCGAGCCCGGAACCCTTCGCTGGATGTGGTATCCCGGCGACACAGTCACCAGTCTGACCGTGTATTCCGATTACGACAGTCCGTTTCCGTATGGAGTTTCCTACTGGCTTTTGGGCGACACCGTGGACGCCACAGTGGACGATTCCGTCGTGATTGGCTCGGATGTCATCAGTTGTATCGGCTGGCACGGGACGGGCGATTCGCTCCCGCCGGTGGGAGACTCCTCGCATATCCAGTTCACAATCTGGACGCCGTGCACCCTCACCTGGGACTGGTCAACGGTGTATCACTTCACCGTGAACAACCCATCGGGCTATGACACGCCGCATCCGCCGGTGGGTGATTATATCTACCCGGCGGGAAGTTATATTTCCGGATATATTGAGGACCCGGTGTTTGTGGATGCCTACGGCGACACGCATTGGTGCATAGGATATTACGGCACAGGCGATCTGGATTCCGTCTCGCCGCAACACGATTTCGCATTCACCATCACCACGAACTCCTCAATCACCTGGCGCTGGGCGGACACCGCCGTCCAACTTGATGTGTATTCGGAATATGGTTCGCCTCATCCTTATGGGACCACATACTGGATTCCGGGGAGTCATATCCACGCCGAGGTGGATTCGGCGGTGGTGATTGGCGAGGGAATCCGGGCAAGATGCACCGGGTTTGTTGGAACGGGGTCTGTGCCGGCATCGGGAAGCACCAACTCAATCAACTTCACCATAAACGAGAACTCCACCCTCACCTGGCTTTGGGAGGTGCAGTATCAGTTCACAGTGAACTGCTCGACGGTTTCCGGTTCCGGATGCAGTTTTGACTCGCCTGTTCCGGGCTATGGAACCCACTGGTATGCTGAGGGCACCGTGGTCAACGGGCAGGTGACCGAAAACCCGGTCTATGTCGGGTCGCCGGAGGATTCAATGTATTGTATCGGATATCTCGGCACTGGCGACCTTGCCGGGCGAAGCCACCAGACAGATTTCACATTCACGATAACCCAGCCCACCACGGTGACCTGGATCTGGGCGCCGGCTGACACCGTGGTGCAGTTGATCGTCAACTCCGATTACGACAATCCTGACCCGTATGGGACAACCTACTGGCTCAAGGGCGAGACGGTTGACGCCACCGTGGACTCTATCGCCTACAGTCCGGACTCCACGGCAAGATTTGCCTGCACGGGATTTGAAATCACAGGGGCAGTGGACTCCACAGATTCTTCGGGCGCCACGGAAATCTCCTTCGTCATAGACCGCAACACCGAACTCACCTGGAACTGGGCGACGCAGTATTTCATCGCCCTCACATTTGAGGGACTGCCCATCGGATATGAACCCGTGCAGACCGGTGAGGGATGGTATTCCGAGGGCGACACCGCCTGGATTGAGACCGAAACCCCTGTTGACTGCGATTCGTTCGGTATGTATGGCTTCTACCTGTGGACATATACTCCTCACGACCCCGGTGTGGTGGGCGACACACTGCTCAACTCCACCTATGTGGTGGTGAACAACAGTTATATTCTGACGGCGCACTATGCGATGGCATATCAGGTTGTGGTCAAAAAAGACCCGCTGCGGGATGATGTGGGTTGGATATTGATTGACGCTGATTATCACGACAGCACCTCAATGGTTGTTGACTGGTGGGGCGATGGGAGTTATCACGACATCGGGGTTCCGTCGGTGGATACGACGGCTTATGGCAAGCGGTATGTGTTTGACTATTGGTCCGATGGCGGGGATACGGTGCACAGGGTTGGTCCCATCCACAACGACACGATTTTCACGGCATACTATACCGAGCAGATTCTGGCGGTGATAGCCAAGAATCCGCCGCACACCAGCGGCTGGGTTGAGGTGGACAGCGTAAGATACTGGGACAGCACCTATGTGTATGGGACCTATGTTGAGACATTGGCGGTGGAATGCGACACCTTTGGCGACCCATCCTCGCCGGATTCGGTGGTGTGTGATTCACACAGGGTTCTGGTGTGCGCCGACAGCGCCACAACAGGGTGCAGCAGGGCACTACGGTTCTGGTGGCTGCCGGGATTCCCGCACACCTTTGAGGCAAGCCCGCAGGACTCGTTCCCCGCATCGGCCGATTCGGCAAGATACTTCTTCAACCACTGGACATACCGCTACACCCGCTCCGAT
>Ga0256842_1003619_pt1 | contig 10192 bp, 7 predicted proteins | sample 4559240metaG_FD_185973 | JGI IMG/M metagenome (GOLD analysis project Ga0256842, IMG submission 185973) | Hydrothermal vent microbial communities from Guaymas Basin, Mexico - 4559-240 | ecosystem: Environmental > Aquatic > Marine > Hydrothermal vents | place: Mexico: Guaymas Basin | collected...
TGAAAATATTTAAACCTTTTATATACCTTCTTAATAAATCTACATCCTTAATTGATACACGACTTGCAAAACATAAACCTAGCGTGAGTATGGAAGACCTTTCTGATGCTGTGGATCTTGCTGGTGAGCTTGATAATATGGAAGTTGACGAAGAGGATCAGCGTATACTTAAAGGAATTGCCACTTTTGGTGAAACAGATGTAAAGGAAATAATGAAAGCCCGTGTTGATGTATTTGCCATTGAAATGGAAACTCCTTTTGAGGAAGTGCTTCAGAATGTTCGTGATTGGGGCTATTCCAGAATCCCTGTTTTTGAAGAAAGTCTTGATAATGTTGTGGGAATACTTTATATAAAAGACCTACTCGACAATCTTAGTGATACTAATTTTGATTGGAATAAGAAGCTGCGACCTGCGGTATTTGTTCCTGAGGGAAAGAAAATTAATGACCTTTTGCAAGAGTTTAGAGCTAAAAAAATACATATTGCCATTGTTGCTGACGAATATGGTGGTACTTCGGGAATTGTAACTCTAGAAGATATTATTGAAGAAATTGTTGGTGAAATAAGCGATGAGTTTGATAAAGATAAAGAGGAATTATTCTTTGTAAAAATTGATGATACAACATGGGAGTTTGAAGCTAAAACAAGTATTCTCGATTTCTGTAAAGTTGTTGATGTTGATAGCGAGATTTTTGATGAGCTAAAAGGGGAGTCTGAATCTCTTGCTGGCCTTGTGCTAGAAGTTAAAAGTGATTTCCCTAAGATGAATGAAAAAATAGTAATTCTTGACTTTGAATTTAAGATTATTGAAATGGATAAGCGTAGAATTAATAAAATTAAAATTAGAAAATTATTATAATTATGGGTATTAGCTATTATAGATTGTCGTTGGTTGCAGTAGTATTATTGTTTGTTCTGTTATTGAGCTCATGCAATGATGATGTAACGCCAAAACCACGAGGCTATTTCCGTATTGATATTCCTGAGCATAGTTTTGTGAAATATGAGAGTAATTCTCCATTTTCATTTGAATATGCCGATTATGCAGTGGTTTCTAATGCCAACAGACCTGAGCATCCTTATTGGTTATTTGTAGATTATCCTAAATTTAATGCTCGTATCTATCTTTCTTATAGTGATATACATGGCAATGTTGCTCAAATGCTAAACGATGCTCACGACCTAGCTTTTAAGCATATAGCTGTGGCAAACGATATTCAGCAGAAGCTAATTATTAAACCCCAAACTAAGGTTTATGGTTTATTTTATAGTATAAAAGGTGCTAAGGTAGCTAGCCCAATTAATTTTTATGTTACCGATAGTGTTTCGCATTTTGTAAGAGGAGCACTTTATTTCAACGAATCGCCACAGAACGATTCTCTTGCACCAGTTATCAAAGGAATAGAATCTGATATTTGGCATATGGTAGAGAGTATGAAGTGGGAGGAGGTTGATAGTGAGTAATATTCAAAAGGCTATTGACGCAATTCGCAGTGCTGAGAATGTTGTAGCATTTACTGGAGCAGGAATATCTGTTGAGAGCGGAATTCCTCCTTTTAGAGGTGATGATGGACTTTGGGCTCAGTACGACCCAATGATATTAGATTTGCAATATTATACTCAAAATTCCGAAAAATCGTGGCCTATTATTAAGGAACTATTTTTCGATTTCTTCGGTAATGCAAAACCTAATGCTGCTCACCTTGCTTTGGCCAAATTGGAGCGCAAAGGAATTCTGAAATCCATTATTACACAAAATATAGATAACCTTCATCAAGAAGCAGGTAATACTGAAGTTTATGAGTTTCATGGAAACTCAGTGCAGTTTGTTTGTATGCAATGTGGTGCTTTTCATAAACGAAAGGATATTGAGCTTACAAATGAACCACCTAAATGTAGTAAATGCGGTGGTTTACTAAAGCCCGATTTTATTTTCTTTGGCGAGGGAATTCCTGAAGATGCAATGCAAAACTCATTGCTTGCAGCTCAAACGGCTGATGTATTCCTTATAATAGGAACCACAGGTGAGATAATGCCTGCAAGCCAAATTCCTTATCTTGCAAAACAAAATAATGCTACCATAATAGAAATCAATATAGCAAAATCGAAATTTACCGATGCTATTACCGATATATTTATTCAAGAAAAAGCCACTAAGGCAATGACTGAGATAATTGTTAATGTTTAATTGTCAATTATTAATTAAGACAATAACACATTAACACTTTAATAACTTAGCTCCCGATAGCTATTGGGATAGTAATTTAACATTTAATACTTTAACAATTTAACATTTAATACTTTAACATTTACCCAATGTCAGAATTTACAAATCACAACGATAAGAAAATAAATAAGCTTTTGGAGCTTTCAGAAATTATAATAAATAAGAATAAGCCAGCAGAATATGTAAAGGCAAATATGGATACTATAGATGCAATAATGCCTTCTGATGTTATTCGTTTGATTCATCTTTTGGTAGAGAAAAACTATGATATGACAGATCTTAAAAAGCATGTTTCCAAGCTGTTGAATTTATTTTATAAGGCATTGAATAATTACCCTATTGTAAAACCATCTGATGATGATTTGCTATATTATTTGCAGCAAAATTCGGAGCAAATGATGGCTGATCTTAATGCCTTGAAGCCTATTATTAAAGCTCTAAATCTTGAAGGTGTTACCGATGAAAGGAAAGCTGATCTCTTGGAAGCTTTTGCTAAAATGGATGTTTATTCAAGATATTTCACCATTAAAGAGAATGTGCTTTTCCCAATTATAGAGAAGTATTGGGAAGATTATAAATGTGTGCAAATAATGTGGTCAATACAGGACGATATTCGCTCTTATTTGAAACGAATTCCTGAATTACTATCAGCAGATGAATTTGATTTAAAAGAATTTAATGTTGTTTCTAGTAAAATGTATTTCGACTTAGGAGCAATTGTATTTCGTGATAATAAGATACTATTTCCACAGATGCTAATCACTATTCCTAAAAAGGATATGGAAGCAATGCTTATTGCTAGCGATGATTTGGAATTTCCTTTTATAAAGCCTGTGATTGAAAAAGAGAGTGATGCAAACGAAGAGCATTTCTTTAAAAATGGTACTGTAAATCTTGGTACAGGAGCTATGAGCCCTGAGCAACTGAGTATGGTATTTAATCATTTGCCAGTGGATATCACCTATGTTGATGAGCACGATAGCGTAAAATATTTTTCTACACCTAAGCATAGAATTTTCCCTAGAACCACTGCTATTATTGGTCGTAAGGTGAGCAATTGCACCCGCCAGAGAGTGTGCATGTGGTTGAAAATATTGTAAATGCATTTCGTGAAGGAAAGAAAGATGATGCTTCATTCTGGATTCATATGGGACCTAAGTTTGTGCTCATAAGATATTTTGCTGTGCGCGATGAGGAAGGTAATTTCCGTGGTACATTGGAAGTGTCACAAGAAATTAGCGAAATTCAAGAACTTAAAGGCGATAAGAGATTGCTGGAGTGGGAGTAGGTAGAAGGACCCCGATAGGAATCGGGAGGAGAAAGGAATTAATGGATGTAGTAATAATTATTGATTTGCATAAAATGTTCAAAGCTTAATCAATTAATAATTAATCATTAACAATTAATAATTAGTTCACCTTTCACTATTAATAACTTAATTATGATGAAAAAGTACGACTATATAATTATTGGAAGTGGATTTGGAGGATCTGTGTCGGCATTGCGCTTGGCAGAGAAGGGCTATTCTGTATTGGTTATTGAAAAAGGAAAATGGTTTAAGAAAGATGATTTTCCTAAAACTAACTGGAATTTGCGAAAGTGGATTTGGTTACCTTCAATAGGTTTTTATGGAATTATGAAAATGACTTTCTATAAACATATAGCAATACTTAGTGGTACTGGAGTAGGAGGTGGTTCATTGGTTTATGCTAATACACTTCCCAAACCTCATTCTAATTTTTATAAGAATGGAAGTTGGTCTTCGATTATGGATTGGGAAACTGAGCTTTCACCTTATTATGAAAAGGCGAAACAAATGCTTGGTGCAGCTCGAAACCCTAATATAGAAGTTGGCGATTCAATTTTGAAAGATCTAGCAAAAGAAAGAAATCAAGTTGCAAATTTTGACTCTACTGATGTTGGTGTTTTCTTTAATGATACTGAAGATGAGGTTGATGATCCGTTTTTTAATGGAAAAGGACCTCGCAGAAGTGCTTGTACTTTCTGTGGTGCGTGCATGACAGGCTGTAGACATGATGCAAAGAATAGCTTGGATAAAAACTACCTTTACCTAGCTCAAAAACTTGGTGTCGAAATTATTTCGGAACAAGAGGTTTATGATGTTTTGCCAGTTAATTCTGATGATGGAAAAGATGGCTATATTGTAAAATCAAAATCTGCTACAAAACTTTTTAAGAAGAAACTTGAGTTTGAAACGCAAAATGTGATATTCTCTGGTGGAGTATTGGGAACATTAAATCTGCTGCTGAAATTAAAACAAAAAAGCCTGCCTAACATAAGTAATCAGCTTGGAAGAAATGTACTTACTAATAACGAATCTCTAATCTTTAGTGTAAATAAAGATCCTAAAGTAGATTTGAGCAAAGGTGTGGCAATAGGCTCAATACTTAATGTTGATGAAAAAACTCACCTCGAAATAGTACGCTATGGCGAAGGTTCTGGTTTTTGGCGTTTGGGAATGCTACCTACTTCTGTGGGCAATAATATTTTCTCAAGATTTGCAAATGTAATTTATAAACTACTCTCTAATCCTTTGGAATATCTGAAATTGGCTTTTGCCAAAGATTTTGCCAAGCAATCGGTGGTTTTATTATTTATGCAGCAAATAGATACAACATTGCAGTTTAAAAAAGGATTATTTCGCTTGAAATCTAAACTCAGTAGCGGCCCACGACCTAGTGCGCAAATTCCTTTGGCTTTTGAGCTAGCTGATAAATATAGCGAGCTGAACAATGGAAAACCAATGGTGCTAATGACCGAAACTATATTCAATATGCCATCAACTGCTCATATTCTTGGTGGTGCCGTAATGGGCGAAACTAAGGAGCAAGGTGTTATTGATAAATATAATAAAGTCTTTGGTTACGAAAATATGATGATCTGCGATGGTTCTATGATATCAAGTAATCCGGGAGTAAATCCTTCATTGAGTATTACTGCTATTACGGAGAGGGCTATGGGGGGAATTAAGGATAGAGGATCCCGATAGGAATCGGGAGCCTGCCTGCCGGTAGGCAGGGATAGAGTACAAGGACAAGGAAAGAGGACAAGGAAAAAGGATAGCCTATAAAAGACAAAGATTAGTGATTGTAGAATTAAAATCCCATATACAAAGCCCCATTAATAATTAAACATTAACAATCAACCATTAAAATCACCTCTCTTAATTACTTATATCAAATACCACCGGTAGCCAATAGTAAGTAATTACACTAATAATTATTATTGCGATAAAATTCACGATAATTCCTGTGCGCATCATATCCAAAATTTTAATTTTATCGGAGCTAAAGATAATTGCATTTGGGGGAGTGGCAACGGGTAACATAAAAGCCATGGAGGCAGCAATGGTAGCAGGTACCATAAGCATTAGCGGATGAATATTACTACTAACTGCCAATGAGGCCAATATTGGTAATAATATGGTTGTGGATGCGGAGTTTGAACTGAATTCGGTAAGAAAAACCATTATTGTTGTAACCAATACAATTAGCAATAAAGGATGAAGTTGCCCTGCTGCATTTAAACTTTCTCCAATATATTCTGATAATCCTGATGTTTTAAAGCCTTGGGCAAGAGCAAAACCACCACCAAAAAGTAGAATAATATTCCAAGGTAATTCTTTCATTTGCTTCCAACTGATTAATGTCGCTTGTTCTTTACTTTTTGTGGGAATTAGAAACATAATAATTCCAATAAATATAGCCACAGTACCATCATTTAGGTATTTAGGATTTTGGAATATGGCAGACCATCCTGAGAAATTAAATGAACCAATATGAATAGGAGAGCGCAACATCCACATTAGGGCTGCGAGAATAAATAAAAGAAACATCCATTTCTCTTCATAAGTGGCTTTGCCAAGTTTTTGATATTTGGCATAAAAATCAATAGTATTTTTATTTGAAGACCAGTTTTTGCTTTGCTTATGTGCGAATATAAAATACAATAATGTATATAGTGAAACAAACATCATTATGCTCAATGGAAGAGCAAATAGCATCCATTGCGAAAAACTTATTTCTGCTGCTTGGGGAAAGTTGATAGCATATATTCTAACAAAAATAGGATTTGGAGGTGTGCCAATAAGTGTTGCTATACCTCCGACGGATGATGAATATGCAACTCCCAATAGTAAGCCTATGGCGTATTTTCTGACTTTTGTTTTATCATACATTTCTTCCAAGCTACTAACAACAGAAAGAAGAATGGGGAGCATCATCATAGTAGTGGCAGTGTTTGATATCCACATAGATAGGAAAGCTGTGGCAAGCATAAAACCCAGTAGTATACGAGCCGGGCTAGTGCCTGTAATCATCAATATTTTGATAGCAATGCGCTTATGTAATTTCCATTTTTGCATACCCAAAGCGAGCATAAAACCACCAATAAAAAGGAATATTATATGATTATAATAAGTGCTCGATACATCTTTACCATTCATAATGCCCAAAACAGGAAATAATACAATTGGTAAGAGTGCCGTAATTGCCAAAGGAATTTTCTCTATTGCCCACCAAACGGCCATTAATAAAGCCACAGCAAATAACGCATTTGCCTGAAAACTTGTGTTTAGTGGCTGTGCTATTATTATGTATAAAGCTGCTATTGGAGCTGCTATAAATAATATATCACGTATGGAAAATCCTGATTTTGGCATTTTAGTATCTTTAGAAGGTAAAAATAGTAAATTATCTCTTATACAATGATTGAAAAATTAATGAAAAATTAATGTTTTGAAAATAATTAATAAATTTTACTAATTTGACTAGGGTATTTTGCTATTTATGGCGTCTTATAAAAAGCATGTCTACATCTATTTAGATATAAGCACTAATTAACAAATGACGCATTTATATAATTATCTGATAATCAATATTTAATATTGAAGTTTAATTATTTTTTTATTAAATTAATAAAGCTATTATTATGAAGAAAATCTACTTTTTAAAAATATTTGTATTTATTAGCTTATTCTTGAGTTTTGAATCTTTGACTTTTGGACAAACAGGAAATGTTTATGCAATTAGCCTAGATGGTGCAGAATCATTTGGTGTAAATGATGATGCATCTAATAATCTTGACCTCACAGGAAGTTACACATTTGAATGTTGGCTCAATGTTGATGTTTATCAAAGTTTAGATAGGATATTTGATAGACGTACCGTATGTGCAATGAGTATTATTGCAGCAAATGGAACAGGAGACTTTGCTATAAGGTTTACAGAAAGAGATGCTTCTCATAATATTCAGCGAACATTAGAAACATCTGCAGCTTTTGATATGGATTTAGACACTTGGTATCATGTGGCAGTTACTTATGATGGAACTTCACATGAGGCTAAGTTATATATTAATGGTGATTTAGCAGCATCAGAGAATAATTCATTGTGGGCATTAACAGCATCTACTAATGCATTGAATATAGGTGGATTGTATAATTCTGGGTATAGCAATCAAATAAATGCGCATATTGATGAAGTAAGGGTTTCAAATATTGCTAGAAGTATTTCTGATATGCAAACTGATTACAGTAGAGAGGAGTATAGCACTGATGCAAATACTGTTCTTTTGATGCATCTTGATGACCAAGGAAGTTCACCTACGTATTTAAGTGGTACAGGTTTAACAGGAACGACCTTTAATGATGGTATTACGACTATTGATTATACAGCTATCCGTATTGGTTCACCAGCTTTTTTATTACGACCAAACTATCAGTCAAGAGCAACCGGTAACTGGGGTGACGCATCAACATGGAATTATTATAAAGATGGTACAACATGGTCTGCAGCTACACTTGTTCCAGACATATATACTCCAGAAGTAGAGATTCAAGGAGGATATGATGTAACTCTTACAGGAGCAGTTTCTTTAAGAGGCACTCTTACTCTAACTGATGGAATAATAAATACAACATCTGCAGATTTATTAACTTTTGCAACTTTAGCGAATGATGTATCAGGAGGTAATAATACTTCATATATTGATGGGCCAATGGCTAAAGTTGGAATTGGTGATTTTATTTTTCCTTGTGGTGATGGTGGAAAATATGCTCCTGTAGAACTTAGCAATATTTCAGCTTCAGAGACATATACAGTAGAATATCATAAAGAAGCTTATAATAATACATCATCACTAACTTCTCCATTAACCGATGTGAGTAATTCAGAATGGTGGCAAGTGGATAGGGCTGGTTCTGCATCAGCAGATGTTACTCTATATTGGTACGATTCGAAATGGAGTGGTTTAGGAAATATTTCAGATTTGCGAATTGCACATTATAGTTCTACTACGAGTAAGTGGGAGGCTGAAACGGGAACGTATACATCTACAGGAAATGTAAGTTTGACTACATCAGAATCAGGTACTATGACTGTTACAAGTGTAAGCAGTTTTAGTCCGTTTACTTTTGGAACTATTAATAGTACAACAAATACATTACCAATAGAATTGATATCTTTTAATCTTTCTAAAACTGAAAAAAATGTGCAATTAAATTGGGCTACGGCTTCGGAATTGAATAATAGTGGCTTTGAAATACAAAGGAGTAATGATGATAAAGAATGGGAAACTCTTGGTTTTATAAATGGTGCTGGCAATTCTAATAATATTATTCACTATTCGTATATTGATGAAAGTCCATTAATGGCTAATTACTATCGTTTGAAGCAAATAGATTATGATGGAAGCTTTGAATATTCATCAATAAAATATATCGACTTTAGTGGAAGAAATAACATAAGTGTTTTCCCAAATCCTACTGCAAAGAGTATAAATATAAGTGGTATTGCGACTGATATGGTATTACAAATATTCTTATTTGATTTTACTGGCAGATTAATTAATACTTATAACCCTAATACTAGCAAAATAGATATGAATGAATACAAAAATGGGATTTATTATTTACGTATTCAATATTTAAATGGAGAGGAAAAGAGTGTTAGTTTTATTAAACATTAATTATATAATTAATGTTGTTTAAATCTGCATAATTATTACATATTAATGTATTTAATATAGCAGCGTATCAAGATTTATTTCTAAATTATTTTAACAAAAAAGCTAGGTATTATTATAAATTTAAAAATATTCTCTATGTTTTTTATTTTTTTGTTAGGGTATTATGTACTTTTAGGCGTCTTATAAAAGTCATAGTAGCGTTTAATAGTCTTCTATGTATTAATTAACTAAGCAGAAATTGAGTTAACTCCCTTATATACAATAGTTAAGATACAGCTCGATTTTTATTCGTAAATTTTAACAAAACAATTATTATGGGAAAAATCTACTTTTTACAATTATTTATATTTATTAGCCTTTCTATTGGTGGAGGCTCTTTGGCTTTTGGACAGAATCAAAATTATTTGGACTTTGATGGGAGTAATGATTATGTTAAATATACTGATGATGCCACCTTAGGTAGAATGGATGGTGCAAGTGACTATACCATTGAAGCATGGGTGTATTTACCTTCTGGTGCTAATGCTGGTGGTAGAATAGTTCAAAGATATAGCTTGTTTCTGCTTTATTACGGAACATCAAATAAAAAATTATCTTTTGGTGTTGATAATGGTAGTGCCTTTATATATTATCATTCAATAGATAGTGCATTACCAGATGATGATGCGTGGCATCATGTTGCAGCAATAAGAAACACTAGTAATTCATCATTTAAGCTTTATGTTGATGGTATTGATGTTTCAAGTGGATCATGGAGCGGTTATGCATTAAGGAATGAGAGTAGTAGAAACCTCTATATTGGACAAGATGGAGGTGGAAATAACTATTTCCAAGGGTCTATTGATGAGGTGCGTTTAAAGAATGTTGCTGTAAATCCTTCAAATTTACATTATCATATATATGATACAGAATATAGCTCTGATGCAAATACTGCTGGTTTATTTCATTTTAATGAAGGTAGTGGGAATACTGTAAAT
>Ga0256842_1003620_pt1 | contig 10190 bp, 15 predicted proteins | sample 4559240metaG_FD_185973 | JGI IMG/M metagenome (GOLD analysis project Ga0256842, IMG submission 185973) | Hydrothermal vent microbial communities from Guaymas Basin, Mexico - 4559-240 | ecosystem: Environmental > Aquatic > Marine > Hydrothermal vents | place: Mexico: Guaymas Basin | collected...
TGAGATAACTAAAATCTAGTTCTCATCAGTTATGATAATCAGTAACCAAATGGGAGGCGAAATTTGTGGAAAACAATACTACACTTGAAATGGAGATTATAAAACTCTTGGAGAAGCATGGAGCATTGCCATTGTCATTCATAACGCGATTCCTAAATGAAAGTGGAGTTTGCTGTACAAGACAAAAGGTTGAAAGAACCTTGAGAAGGCTTATTGACAAAAAGGTTGTAGAGTTCTTCTATGTGAATAATAATCATAGAAGACATTATCGTTTGAGGTGAATACTATGGGAGCATCAGCTATGATCCTCGGTAATGACAGAAGAATCCTGGTTATTGAATATCTCCAGAAACGTGAGGGGAGAGCTGATTTAAGGGAAGTTGTTGAGTATATAGCTGAGAAAGAAGGCAATACCGAAAGAAAACACCGAAAGAGCATATATGTAAGTTTGATGCAAACACATATCCCAAAGATGCAAAGGGAAGGAATAATATCCTACGAGCATGGGACCCTTAGATTAATCCGCATTCCTCCAGATGTTAGCTTATATATGGAAGTTGTGAGTAAAAATGATATAAGCTGGAGTACATTCTATATTGGAACATCTCTCATATTTATTGCAGCAGGGATCTTCCTTAATAATGTCCCATTAGTCATTGCATCAATTATCTACACTCTAATAGCCCTTATACAGCACCAAAAAGTCAAGAAGGTATTTTGAAGTGATTTCAACTAAGCATGCGTTTTGAAGATGCCCAGCGGTGGAAAGCTCTTCAGAAGCTGGCCGACGTATTGGGTCAAGAAGGTATTTTGAAGTGATTTCAACAGGAGTAATGTCTCATTACCACATAGTAACTCGAAATTTACTATATACACAAAACTCCCACTTTCTATCAAGTGCCTCATTGTCTAGGGGCACTACCGAATGAAAAATTTGGAGGAAAAAACCATGAAGAAAATTTTAGCCCTTGGTATGCTGGGGCTTTTGGTAGCAATGGCCTTTGCGTTAGGCAGTAGTGCAACGTTCAGAGACTACAGAGCACAGAGGAGTACCCACATTGCAGTAGTCACTGACGATTCAGAACTCATTGATCTAACACCAGTTCAGCCTTATGCATACATTGATAGTAGTGGAAAGTTAGTTATTGACTTTTCAAGTGACAATCCTAACTGGCCTGGACACAACGATACAGGCTGGACTAATAAAGGAATGGGTCTAAGCCCGCAGTCAAGATACAATTTTGACCACGTTTTCAACGTAAGCAACGACCTCTGGGACAACAAGACCATACTTGTTGAGATTGTTTCCTCAGATCCTGGAAAAGTGTCATTCTATGACCCCGGAGAGAACATGCATACAGTTAGTGGAAATGGGACTCCATACAACTCAGATACAGCATCAGGAGACGTGTGCTTCTATCTTGCACCTGGAGAGGCCCTCGGTGTTGGCATGGAGCTTGCAGCACCGAACACGCTCGGAGATTACAATGTGACAATAACAATAATGGCATGGCCAGCTGACGATGCACCATTTACATGTGGAAGGTGATGAAGATGAGAAAGGTAATAGGATTATTTATATTAATGGCAGGCCTCTTAATTGCTGTTGCCGCCAGCAGTGCTAACTTTGCGTACTTCCAGGCAAGTAGAAATGTCCACATAGCTGTTGTTCCAGACGATTCTGAGCTTATAGACCTCGAGCCTCTCCAGCCATATGCATATATAAATGATAACGGAATGCTTGTTATTGACCTAAGTCATAACAACCCCAACTGGGAAGAGGGCTTTGGTAAGGGTATAAGCCCTGACAGCACCTATGTATTTGAAGAAGTATTCGGAGTGAGCAATGACCTTTGGGAAAACATGTCAATATGTATGCATCTAACATACTCAGGGGACAGTGGAGTATTGTTCTTCACCGGTGACTACACCAACACCACAGTGGGCAGCACTGACTTCAGCTTCACAGTAAACCCAGGAGAAGTTGTTAAAGTTGGCATGATACTCAGCGGATTCAACTATACTGCCGGAGACAAGATTAACGGTCAAGTACAGTTTTATGCTACAGCCGGGGAGTGCAGTTGATTTAGATTTCTTCTTTGGAGCTTTTGCTCCTTTTTCAATAATTTATTAACGCAAGATCAAGGGGGAACATGAATGATAACAAAAGCAATTATCAGCATTGGACTGTTCATAATCATGACAGGGGTAATTCTTACAAGTTTAAATTCTGAAGATAACATACCCGTAGTTTACGCTGTACCCAATGCAAATAACACCACAATAACTCTCGAAAGCCCCGTACCGCCATATTCATATCTTCAAGACGGATTTTTGAAAGTAGAGATAAGTAATAAAAGTCCAATGTATCCTGGATTTGGAAAAGGATTAAGTAAAGATACCATATATGTTTTTGAAAAGGTATTTAAAATAGAAAATAATGTGAGTGAAACAGGAGAAGCTGAAATCTGTGTAACTATTGTGTCCAATTCTGAAAATATTGGATTGTTTGAGGGTAGCTTTGAGGGTTCATGGAAGCAAGATATCAGTGTTTCATTACTTGCCAACGAGACAGTATATATCGGAATGCGTGTTGATACGCATAACTTGACTCTTGGCAATTATGAAAGTGCTATATCAATACAAGCTGTCGGAGGAAGTTGTGGATGAACAAAATCATTGAATATCTATTCTTTTCCATGATTTCAATTGTCATTGTAGGATCATTAGCAGGTGCTCTCGTTGACAGGCCTGTATTTATATCTTATGCTTATTCTGGTAGTATGACCCCCACAATAAGCAAGGGGGATGTGTTCTTTATTGATCCATTCTCAAGAAATCCCCAAGTAGGGGATATAATTATTTTCAATGCTGATGGCAAATGGACTGTTCATCGGGTTGTTGCAATAGTTGATGATGGGTATATAACAAAAGGAGATAATAATGTTGCAACAGATCAACAAAGCAAGAAAATTCCTCCTATAAAACGATCCCAAATAGGCGGGAAAGTCATAACATTCAGAGGGAAACCTATAGTAATAAGAGGTGCTGGAAATTATCTTCAAAATAACTTATCTAACCGAACTAAGATGGTTCTTGCTGGTATTCTGATAATACTCGGAACAATTGCATTTGCAGGTGATGGAAATCGAGGTGTCAGGAGAAAAAAGAGATCTAAAGTTATGGTAATAAAATTCAAAACTTTGTATATACTTGCATCCATATTTCTTTTAATCATGGTAGCTTCATCGATGTTTGTTTCATGGCAAATTTTTCCGATTGAATATACCGTTACATCTGCTGGAGGTTTGAGAGAAGGATGGTATCTTCCAGGTAGTGTATTTACTCAAAACATAACTGTGAAAAACATGAATTTCTACCCAATGGTGTATTATATCTCAGCTCAAAAACCAGTCATTAGAATCTCCCAAAATAACTTCCAATTAAACAGTAGAGAAGAGAGAAATATTGCAGTTACAATAAAAAGCCCAGAGGAAACCTCTGTATACTCAACTAAAGTAAAGGTAAATTCGTATCTCCCTCTCCTTCCGAGATCTATCACCACAAGGCTATATAAAATCAATTCTATAGCTCCAGTATTGGCAATTCTACTCGAAATTTCAGTCTTTCTTGCGAGTTTATATAAAGTCTCCGGAATTGGAAACGAAGATATAATAAGAATAAGAACAAAAAGATCATCTTTACTAAAACAGCTTAAACAGGAGGTGTTTAGAGCATGAAAAAAATTCTCTCAGTGATTCTACTTTTCTTGCTTGCGTCACTGATGATAATCGGTTCTAGTGGCACTTTTGTACAATTCACTACCGATAGAGAGGTTCATATAAATGTTGTGCCTCATGATAACGAATATTTGGCATTTACATGTCATGGCAATTACTCCAATACTGTCATTATCGAAAAAAATAGCAATACTACCTTTGACGCACTTAAGGTTTCCAATTATCTCAACAGTCCACACACAGTTTGGATAACATTATCCCCAGACTATTCTCAACTACCAGCCGATGTTACGATGTGGATAGAAACAGAAGATGACTCCGAGATAGCAATAAATCCACAGAATAGCTATATATTTACTGGAAATGTGAGTGTTGGTGACGCACCTGCAGGAGAGTATGAAATCCCCATACTTATGAAAGCATATTGGGATAGTGGAGATGCAAAAGTATCAACATGCCCTCTAAAACTCATAATAACAAATGGGCCCTCAATTGAAAAAACATTGATTTCTGGAGAAGAAACTGTACCTGCAAATACTCCTCAAGAATGGACATTTAGGATTACAGTAACGAACGATATAGTAGAAAGAGATTTAACAATCCACGATATTATACCTCATGGGTTTACAGTAACAGCAGTAATACCCAGTGGAGGTGCATACTCCCTGACACCTATATCAGACGGCACTGAACTAGAATGGAATGTAACATTAAATCCTAATGAAAGTGCATATATAGATGTTACCATTAAAACAACAGGGCTATCATGCGGAAAGCATGTACTTAATGAAGGGGCAGAGATACAGGGATCCAACAAAAAGAGTGAGTCAATAAACATAACAGCTATATGTTGTTCTAGCTGTTGCGTTAAAAAAATGTGCAATATCAAGGTTAGTAGTACGTTAGTGAGAGTTATTGGTTTTATACCAGCACCCCCAGTAATATTCTCTGACAAACCAGCGACCCTATTAAACACCATAATAATTTATAATAAAGGAGCAGAAAGGGATATAGTGCTACATCAAGAAGTTACATCATACTTTAGTGTTGCCAATTATTTCAGTACAAAGGGAAGTGTAACTCTCCAACCTCTTCCAAATGGAAAGACATTGGTTACTTGGAGATTACATCTTAATCATGGAGAATGGGGAAAATTAATTTTAAAACTACATACAGATGGCATATCAGTTGAAGATACAACGCGGGTCATAGTTACAGGCAGCATTTGGATCGATGGATGCAGGCAAAAAGGCTGTCCTACATGTGCTAAAGTTATAAAATGCCATTGTTGTGGCTGCTTAGGAAGAAACTCAGAGCCCGGTTCCTTAGCAGACATGAATATAGACGATCTTGATGAAGGAATAGGGGAATGTGAAGGATGACGGCTAAAAAAGAAAAGATTAAAGGATATCTAAAAAAGAGGGGGGTACTAGCAATATTCCTAGTGCTCTTCCTCATCTTTGGGTTTTACTCTATAAAACTTATGAGTGCACGCCCATACAGTATAACCAGAGAAACTGTTGGAGGATATACCCAAGAAGGAAAGTTAATACACAGTGCCACTTTAAGAGATAATTCTTTATACGGATCAACGCTACAGAGCGACTATTATCCTATTCCATTAGTGAAAGAGTTAATATTAAAATACGCATATACTTTCACGCCTTCAAAATCAATAACTGGTACTTATGACGTTATAGGGACTGTAAAATATAGCGTGAATAGAGGAGACAAAAATGTTGTCTTATGGGAAGATAAACTCTTCGAGGACAAAGGAAATCTCAAAGATGGGAAATTTACCATCGAATATCATATGAACATCAGTGAAATCAATAAAAGAGAATCAGAGATTTCCAAACAACTCGGTATTAGAAGACTTAGGAGGAGTATATCAATAACTGTCAATGTTAAAACAAAAGGAAAAGTATACAACAAAGCAGTATTAGAAAACTTTGAACATACTATCTCATTAATGGAGGATTCAAATGCTGGATTATATTATTTTAATAACCCAGAAAAAGTCGTAAAAAGAACAATAACTACAAGTACACAGAAAAAGAATGCCGTAAATTTCTTCGGAATACAAGTAGATATTGAAACCGCTAGAGTCGTTGCTCCAATTCTAGCTCTTATATTCCTAATACCTCTCGTTGGAGGAGTATATACTATCAAAAGCACAATGCCAACAGATGAGTTAAGGAGAATTAGGCCATATATAGTAGAAGGCATGCCTGGAAAGGTTGAAAAGAGAATTTTGTTATCGACTCCAGAAGACTTAGAAAAAACCTTTGAACTTATAGACAAGCCAATACTTCATTATATAGACAATGGAGAAGAGTTCTATGTGATAATCGATGGAAATATAGCTTATGAGTATAGAAGACTTTTAGAGGAAGACCTTGAGGAGGAAATTAAGACTGAGCTTGAGGAAGAACCCTGACCCCCTTCTCTTTTTAATTGCTGTCTTAAGACTCATATCGTTGGGGGAAGTTTGAGGATTCTCAAGGAGAGACAAAAACCAAAGCTATCGCCAAGTACCCTAAGTTACCACAAATGCTTCTGGTAAAATACCCTGAAACAGCATATTACGATATTCTAGGAGTATGCTTCAACTTCCTTTCTGCTCTGAAAAAAGATTTCATAAAAAGGTTTATATATTAGAACCATATTAAGTGTTATTGGTGGTATATGTGAGGAAGAAGTTTATAGCTACGATTTTGTTGGGTTTACTTTTTTTTGGCTTTTTCGTAAAAGCAGGAGTGCAGTCAGGCGTGATTATAAGACTCCAGAATTCCACGGGAGCCCATGTGTTTGTTAAAGCCCTTTACCCTGACGGGTTTAAGAGTCTGGGAGTTTACACTGTCGGAGAAAACGGGAGAATACTCGTGAAACTTGACAAATTAGAGAAAGCATGGAATACCGAATACAGAAAACACGGTAGGCTCTCAAAAACCCTCCTCATCCTCACCATAATCAAGGACGGGAAAATTGCAATTGAAAGCCTGAACCTCAACAATCACTCCCAGACCGCCACAATAAAACCAGAATTCAAACCCCTAAAAATTACCAGTCAAAACTCCAAGAACATCCAGCCAAAAGCCGGCTACTACCAATGGCTCGACGACTCCTACACCTGGACAGCTCCAACAATAGTGGCCCAAGTAACCCCAGACAGCACCACCTACTATGATATCTCATACACTTACCTCAGAAACCATAATGTGGGATTCAGTATCAATGTTTTTGCCGACAGCGATTGGACAAGATTAACATCATACAACTGGGTTCAGAAAAACAGAGCTGGAAAGGCAAATGCAAGCACGGATACAGGGCAGGATTATTATATTTGGATGGATTTCACTTACCGCTGGGAAAGATGGGGTATTCACATTGATGGTCAGACCTTTTATGAAGATTACGTTTATATAGCCGATTTTGACCCAAGCACGCTAACAGGAGGAACATCAAAACCCTCAAACGCCCAAACACCACCGGTGGACAAATGGATATATGAAGGGAACTACCAGTCCTCAGGATATCCTGCATACTACCAGTTTCATCTTTACAATCTGGGCACAAATGAGTTCTCCATCGATGCCTTAAAGTTTATCGAGGTTTTAAAGAGGCTTGGAAAAATAAGTTCAGCTGCAGCTGAGAAGGCATCACTTATAGGACTCTTCCTCAGCGTTAACTTCAAGTATGAAAGCAACAATGCATTTGATTTTGATCTCTTCCTTCATTCACCCCCCGGAATCTCTCATGATGTCTGGAGAACAAAAAGCACCGATATGGACACGGTCCCGATACTCTACTTCGATGTTGATTGAACCCTCCACTTATCTTCTTTTTTGGAGTGCTCCTGAGAGGGTTTTTCAATACTGCCAGGAAGTCAGATGGCTCGCATACTGAATTTACTATCAGGCGCTCTCACAGGTTATCCTGACAGTATGTGCCCTTCAGACCAAAACTTTAAAAGCTAACCTTAAAAGCTGAATGTAGTAATCTTTTCGAAAATTAAAGAGGTGGTAGAAATGAATCCGTTCCACGATTTGGAGCCAGGACCAGAGGTTCCTGAGGTTGTTTATGCCCTGATAGAAATACCAAAGGGAAGTAGAAACAAATACGAGCTTGATAAAAAGAGTGGCCTGATCAAGCTTGACAGAGTCCTTTACAGTCCGTTCTTCTATCCAGTGGATTATGGCATAATCCCGCAGACATGGTATGATGATGGCGACCCCTTTGACATCATGGTTATCATGAGAGAGCCTGTTTATCCCGGAGTTCTCATTGAAGCTAGACCCATTGGGTTGTTTAAGATGATCGACAGCGGAGACAGGGATTACAAAGTCCTCGCAGTCCCGGTAGAGGATCCCTACTTTAAGAACTGGAAGGATATAAGCGACGTTCCAGAGGCTTTCCTCAATGAGATAGCTCACTTCTTCGAGCACTACAAAGACCTACAAGGCAAAAAAGTCATTGTTGAGGGCTGGGAAAACGCCGAAGTCGCCAAGAAAGAAATTTTAAGAGCCATTGAACTCTACAAAGAAAAGTTTAGAAAGAAGGAGTGATACCTCCTTCAATTTATTTTGGGAGGTAGAGTGATGTATAAGCTACTGACAGTTAAAGATGTCGTGAGAATCCCGCCAAGAATGTTTCAAATGAAGCCTGAGGAAGCGGCAAAGATTATTCTGCGGGAGACATACGAGGGGGTTTATGACAGGGATGATGGTGTTATTCTGGCCGTTCTTAACGTTAGAGAGATAACGGATGGAGTTATTGTCCCGGGAGATGGTGCAACCTACCACGAAGCGATTTTTGATGTCCTCGTCTGGAAGCCTGAAATGCATGAAGTTGTTGAGGGAGAGGTTGTTGACGTTGCCCCGTATGGTGCATTCATCAGAATAGGCCCAATGGATGGCCTCGTTCATATCTCACAGCTCATGGACGATTATGTCGTCTTTGATGAGAAGAATAAACAATTCATTGGAAAGGAGAAACACCACATACTGAAGCTCGGTGATGAGGTCAGGGCAAGGATAATAGCCATCAGCGTAAAGAGCAGAATTATTAGAGAAAACAAGATTGGTCTCACGATGAGACAGCCCGGTCTCGGAAAACCAGATTGGATCGAAAAAGAGAAGCGCAAGGAGAAAGGTGAAGGAGCATGAAGGAGAGAGCCTGCAGGCATTGCCATTACATTACCACTGAGGATAAATGTCCTGTTTGCGGAAGCAGAGACTTAAGCGAAGAGTGGTTTGATCTCGTCATCATAACAGATCCAAAGAATTCAAGAATAGCCCAGAAGCTCGGCGTCAAAGTTCCTGGAAAGTATGCAATTAGGGTCAGATGAGCTATGAAGAATTTCCATTTTAAACTTCCACTCTCTTTGAGGGATGAGTTGAAAAAACCCCTTGGAGAATTAGTTAAGGGAGAAATTCCTGAGCCGTATTTAAATTCCCTTGAAAAAATGAAAAAAGCACATTATTTAATCACTGTTGGCGATGTCGTCACGGAAAATGTTTTAAAGCTCGGCCTCAAGCCGAGTATAGCCATCTATGACCATAAGACTAAGAGAGAGGAATATCATCCAAAGATAGACGCGGATGCTGTGATAATGACGGTCAACAATCCCCCCGGGACTGTGACGAAAGCTTTATTAAACGCAATCAGGAAGGCATTTGAGACCGCCCAGAGAGGGCGCAACGTGTATATTAAAGTCTATGGAGAGGAAGATTTAGCGGCGATTCCAGCCGTGCTTTATGCCCCTATCGGAAGTTTAGTGATCTATGGCCAGCCCAATGAAGGGGTAGTGCTTATAAAGGTTACACCTCAATGTAAGCTCAGATGCGCGAAGATACTTGGAAAAATGGAGGTGATTTACGATGGAGATTAAGGTTACCGAAATTAAGGAGAATAAGCTCCTTGGGAGGAAGGAAATTTACTTTGACATAATCCATGAAGGGGAGGCAACTCCATCGAGGAAGGACGTTAAGGGTAAGCTTGTTGCAATGCTCGATCTCGATCCAGAAACCACCGTTGTCCAGTACATCCACTCATACTTTGGAAGCCACGTATCGAAGGGGTATGCAAAGGCTTATGAGAACAAGGAGAAGCTCCTTTACATTGAGCCTGAGTATGTTCTCGTTAGAGATGGAATCATCCAGAAGGAGGGAGAATGATGGGGCAGAAGTGGAAGCTCTATGAGGTTAAAGGAGGAAAGATAATTAGAAAGAATAGATACTGCCCAAGATGCGGGCCTGGGGTTTTTATGGCAAATCACAAGGACCGCTGGAGCTGTGGTAGGTGCGGCTATACCGAGTGGAAGAAGAAGTGATGTGATTCCCTTTTCTGTTTCTTCATTAACAGCAATAAACACTGGCAAACCTTTTATTTCCTTACTTCGATTTCCCTCCGGTGAGAGCATGACAGTGAAGCTGTTCTATGAAGATG
>Ga0256842_1003621_pt1 | contig 10188 bp, 5 predicted proteins | sample 4559240metaG_FD_185973 | JGI IMG/M metagenome (GOLD analysis project Ga0256842, IMG submission 185973) | Hydrothermal vent microbial communities from Guaymas Basin, Mexico - 4559-240 | ecosystem: Environmental > Aquatic > Marine > Hydrothermal vents | place: Mexico: Guaymas Basin | collected...
GTGGCAAAATTGGCAGTATCCGCATGGGAAGCATGACCGGCATTCGCAGCGAAGGCAGCTGTGTCGGCTGTGGCAGTGTGAAAAGCGTAGTTTGCGGAATCAGAAAGGATCGAGGAGGATGCGCTGCTCGCGTATTCCGAGCTGTCAGCGTAGTCAGCATGGGCGGCGGACTGGGTGAACCCCGCCGTGTCCGCGTAGTCGGCAGCAGCGGCATGGACGGCGCTGGACGCCACATTGGCAGTGTCAGCGTAATCCGCATGGAGCGCATTTGATGTGAAGCCGGCGGTATCGGCATAAACGGCGTGCGCAGAGGACTGAGTGAACCCTGCCGTATCGGCGTAGTCGGCGGTGGTCGCATGAATCGCATTGGATGTAACTCCTGCTGAATCCGCGTAGGTCGCATGAACTGCATTCGAGGCCACACCGGCGGTGTCAGCGTAATCTGCATGGGAAGCAACCTCAGCTACGCCAGCGGAGTTCGCATAATCGGAGCTCCCGGCCACTCCGGCCGAATCAGCGTATGCGGCGGAACCGGAGACCCCCGCTGTGTTTGCCATTAGTGCGTGGTTTGCCGAATCGGCGTAAGATGCGAAATTGACGCTGTCAACGTGGGCGAACATGGCGGTGTCGGCTGTTGTGGCATGGCCTGCGTTGGTGGCGAACCCTGCTGTATCGGCATAATTGGCATGGGTGGCGCTTTCGGCCAAGCCTGCCTGGTCAGCATAGCCCGCACTGGACGCAGTGCCCGCTGAGTCCGCATAGGTTGCATGGATGGCGCTCGCGGTCACACCGGCGGAGTCCGCATAGGTTGCGTGAGTAGAATTTAAAGCGACGGAGGCTGAGTCGGAACGGAGCGCATGGACGGCATTGACCGCAATTCCACTCGAATCGGCATAAAGTGCGTGGAGGGAATATCCGGCAAACCCCGCTGTATCGGCACTGACTGCATGGCTGGCATTCGCAGCATTGTCCGCATTCATCGCCCGGTAGCTGTAACCCACGCTGACAAGCTTCTGCCTTGGTGTCAGTGCAACTCCGTTGATCCTTACCTCAAGATAGAGTGGAGCACCATTGAAGACCGAGTCCGGGATGGGGCTGTTTTCGCCAAGGAGGACGTTGAAAACGCCGTTGGAAACGTTGACACTCATCTGTCCGGATTGCCAGACTGGGCGACCACCTAACGACGTTCGGTATAGAGCGAAGCTCATGTTGAGGGTGCCGTTTACAGGTGAGTTGTCGGATGCGGTGAGGAATCCCTGATAGTTGATGGTGTGAGGCACAGTTTTGGGGCTAACGATGCCCTTATCGATCACGGATACATCCTTTGCAGCCGTCAAAGGCTGCACCATCAGCAGCATGAGCAATATTTGAACCATAACACACCTCCTAACGCAATTTTTAAAGGCCACCGCGGGAGCTTCTCTCCCCCTTGTGACCGCTACGTTCCGCATATCGGGGCAGGAAAAACTCTCAATTCCGTAAAACAGCAGCAAAAAGAACTAATTATTGAATAGATTTCATGAGAATTTGTCAATAACCGTTATTTTTTAAATTTTGAGAATAGAAAACGATGTCAGGAGAAGTCTCACCGGGAATTTAAGTTAGCGGTTTCCGACTTCTGGATGTAAACCCGGATTAGTAGGTCGGGCGTCCCGCCCGACGGTGAAGGGCGTCCCGCCCGACGGTAAAGGGCGTTCCGCCCGACGGTGAAGGGCGTCTCACCCGACAATGCAGGGCGTCCCGCCTGAAAAAAGCTCAGTCGTGAGATGCTGACCCCGGAGGTGCAAAGTTGTGAATCGTTGGTTAAATCTGAAAGCAGTGATTGAGGATGAGGTAGATCAGATAAACGGGCGAAGCCGCAAAGACACTGTCAATCCTGTCGAGGATGCCGCCGTGTCCGGGGAAAATGTTGGATGAATCCTTGACCCCGGCCTCCCTTTTCCAGACCGATTCGATGAGATCGCCAAGCTGTGCGACCGTGGAGATCAGAAGCACAACCATCAGGAACCAACCTCTTTCTTGAGGGACGATGGAGTTCAGACCGGGGATGAATTCGGCAAGGAAGGCGAAGATGACCACCCAGAGATAGCCCATCACAAGGCCTTCCCAGCTCTTTTTGGGGCTGACATCGGGCGCCAGTTTGTGTTTACCGGCCAAACTGCCGCCCACAAGGCCGCCCGTATCGAATATCCAGATCAGAAGGAGGTAAAAAATCAGGTGCCAGAAACCAGCAAGTCTTATGAACCACAGCGAAAACCCGCCAAGAGCGACGAAGAAAAATCCCATCATGGCGGATGCCACGTTTTCGGTCTTCAAACCCGCAACCTGTCTGCTTATGGGCAGATACAACATAAAAACCATGAGGGAGATTAGAAGCATCCAGAGGGCGATGTTTATGGAGTTCCCGGAGGCGAAAAGCGCTATCGTGTAAAGCAGGGTCATAATTACCGATAAGGTGAGAGGGACATCGTTCCCCTTTTTGATCATCAACTTCGAGTATTCCCAGATTGCGCCCACTGAGATCAGCAGCAGGAGCACCCATAGGAAGACTCCGCCCAGATAAACGGCGCCTATCACGATGGGCAGGAGCACCAGAGCGGTCAAAACGCGCGGAATTAGGTTTTTCATTCTTTCACTCCTCCAAATCTTCGCTCACGGGATGCGTAGTCCTCAAGTGCTCTGACAAATTCCTCACGCCTGAAATCCGGCCATAACGTCTCCGTCACATAAAGTTCCGTGTAAGCTATCTGCCAGAGCAAAAAGTTGGAAACTCGAAGCTCCCCGGAAGTGCGGATCAAAAGGTCAGGATCAGGGAGTTCAGGTTGATACAAAAATTTTCTAAAACTGTTTTCATCGATCTCCTCAGGCCTCAATTTGCCTTCAATTGCAAGTGAGACCATCTTCCTTGCAGCATCCACAAGTTCCGTCCGACCGCCGTAAGAAATGGCAAGGTAGAGCTTCAACTTGCTGTTATTTCTGGTGAGTTCCATTGAGTCTCGAGCCAGTTTCTGAAGGTCAGGGGGGAGATCGTTAATCCTGCCCATGAAGACCATTTTGACGCCCTCCTTGTGTAGCTTCTCCACTTCCCGATTGAGCACCTTCCTAAAAATGGACATGATCATTTCAACTTCAACGCTGGGTCTGCGCCAGTTCTCGCGGGAAAACGCATAAAGGGTCAGATATTCGATGCCAAAATCGATGGCTGTTCGGATGACTTCTCTGACAGATTCTGCACCTACTTTGTGACCGTAATAACGTGGTAATCCTCTCCTGCGTGCCCATCTACCGTTGCCATCCATTATTATAGCTACGTGGCGGGGTATCCTGTCCTGAGGGATCAATCTCAAACTCCCGATGGGTTAACCTTCCATGATTTCTTTTTCTTTCTCTTTGCGAATCTTGTTGACCTCTTCGATGTATTTTTTGGTCAGCTCCTCAACCTCTTTCTCAGCCCTTTTGCGTTCATCCTCGGAAATCTGCTTCTCCTTCTCCCACCGCTTGAGTTTGTTCATGCCGTCCTGACGGATGTTGCGGATGGCGATTCTTGCCTGCTCCGCAAGCTCTCCCACAAGCTTGACCAACTGGCTGCGGGTCTCTTCTGTGAGCGGCGGAATGGGGATACGAATGACGTTGCCATCGCTCTGGGGGTTCAGGCCAAGCCCGGCCTTCCTGATCGCACGGTCGATCTCGCCGATCGCACTCTTGTCCCACGGCTGGATGAGGAGCAGGCGAGGCTCAGGCACGACGATGCTGGCAATCTTATTCAGCTCGATCTGCTGGCCGTAATACTCGATCTTTATCCCGTCCAGAAGCGCCGGTGTGGCTCGACCGGTCTTAAGATGCTTCAATTCGTTCTTGAATGCCTCGATGCTCTTCTTCATCCTGCGCTCAAGGTCTTTGTGAAGGGCGTTTATGTCCGACATACCTTCCTCCTCCTTGTTGGTTGGGCTTTAATTATAGAGCATGCCCTGACTCAAAAATTTATGTCATGTCCTCTAAAAATGCCCTGATGACCTCCATCACCCTGTCAGCGAGACGCTGATCCAGATGGGCTTCATCGTCCAGAGGATGGTTGAAAAACGGATCAGGAACCGCCCTGACCTCGGCGATTTCCAAACCGTTTGAGGGCTGTATGACCGGGCTTTCCACGTCGAAACCGGCACCCCTGAAGGCTTCGGCGATGTCGAAATTCGGTGTGTGTCGAACGCTGAGCGCTTCCCCGCGTCCTATTTCCACCAATTTGATGACCCTCTTAACGCCCGGAAACATGGCTGACAGGGCCTCCATCAGCCTGCGAAAACCCTGATTCCCAAGCACTTCACACCCAATGAAGGCAAAAAGGATGTCATCGCGCTGGAGTTCACGGGATAGTTGAAGCAGTTTCAGGGCGGCGATCTTTCTGCTCCAGCCCGGCGATGTGTAGGCCGAATCTATGGGTGCGGCGATAACTGTGCCCGGATTGCCCTTCCATGCCAGCAAAATGCCGCTCCGCGCCCTGTCGTTGAACTCCACGAGCATCTCCACGTCCATTTTCCGGTCTGCGTAGTCCAGTATCTCCCGCTCAACGCTGAGGGCAGGCACCATGGTCGGGAAGTAAGGGGAAAGGAACGGCACGGCCTGACCGTCCAGCCTGACCCAGAACTCCAGTCCGCCTTTGGTGAAGCCGAACCTTTTGAACCGCATCCCTTCTTTTTCAATCTCGCCCATTGGAACGAGATACCCCCTCACCCTGCCGCTGGATGACGGGGAGTAGAACAGCGGATAGGCTTTGAATGACGGTCCGGTTCTGGCGACGGAAAGCTTCGCTTTCAGAGGCTTCCAGCCCATGAACCTGAACTCTACCTCCCGAATGTTGGGGAACTCCATCTCCTCAAGTTCGTTCCTTATCTCCTTGCGGAACAGGGTCTCGGAAGGGGTGCCCGGGAACCTGGCGCTTTCGGCAATCATGTCTCCTTCCCGTTCAGCCTGCTCGATCCGTTCCATCGTCTTGAGACGCCTTATGTGCTCGGCTTCCCACAGGCTGAAGATGCAGCCGCAGTATTCCTGACGGTAAAGCTCGAATTCCCTCGAAAGCTCAAGGCTCCGTTTGAAACCGCCGCTTTTTTTGAGGTTGGAGTCTATCCACTCAATTCCATGGCGCGCCGCTGCCGCCCGACCGATGCGGTTGATCAGCTCGGCATCCTTCTTCGGCGAGATCGTGAGGACTGTCGAGATGGCGTCAAAACCGAGCTCCTTCGCCACCCTTGCGGTCTCCTCCAGCCGCATTTTGAAGCACACAGAACACCGCCTGCCGCCTTCCGGCTCGTCCTCCATCCCCCTGACAGCCTCAAACCAGCGTTCCGGATCGTATTTGCCCTCAATCACATCCACCCCGAACCGCCTTGCCACACGATAGAGTTCTATCAGCCTCAGGCGGTATTCCTCTCTCGGATGGATGTTGGGGTTGTAGAAGAACACGGTCACATCGAAATCCTTTGAAAAATATTCAATCCCGTAGGTTGCATCCGGCGCACAACAGATGTGAAGCAGCAGTTTCTTCATGGCGTAAATGTTAATGCACCGACGGGGATTTGACGATGGTGAGAAACAGGATTAGATTTTTCGCTAAATAGGACATAGAATAATATCTGTAATTAACAGGAGGCGTATGATGATAGGAATGATAACCTTGCTGTTAGCAATCAATATGGTAGGAGTGGGAAATATAAATCATCCTTTCCCAATCCGATCGCCTATGTCAGATATCCTCATGCCTGTTGACGAAGATTTCCCTGAAGGAACGCTCGATTTCGATTCGTTGAACGTCACATGGGTTGGTGCATGGAGTTTAGCATCGAATTCCACGATTATTATAAATGGCCCTTCTCGAGACACCGTTTTCCTCGGAGCGGGAGGTGGAGTTTACGTTCTTGATATTACAGATACGCCTTTCGTGGAAATTTCGGAGATAAACACGAGGGGACTGGTAAGGGATCTTTTCTACGATTCAACGACCGAAAGGCTTTTTATTGCCGATGATAAAGGTGGGCTTGAAATATGGGACGTATCAAACCTTTCATCACCGGTTAAGCTTTCAGCTTCTCTATCCCTTTCCTATGTCGAACAGGTTAAAGTATCGGGCCAATATTGCTATGTTTTAGACATGCGACTTCCTCATATCGTGGTAATGGATGTAAGTGATCCTTATAATCCCCAGGAGGTTGCACGCTTTTCTATCCCAGCTTATACCTGCCGAATGAGCGTGATAGGTTCCTATCTTTTTGTGCTCGATTGCGATGGCAATTTACGGGTGATAGATGCAAGTGATCTGTCGAATATACACGAAATAGCTCAATACACTCCCCTTATACCCTCTCACAGTATCTATTCATTGGGACATTATGTTTTTATTGAAGGAAGCCGGATTGATAATGAACCACCCTATGATGCCACAGGACGAGTAGAAATACTTGATGTTAGCAATCCTTACACTCCACGCCTGATATCTTACGCTCAGATATTTGAATATATTTACAGTTTTGCAGTAGATAGTCCTTATATCTACATGGTATATTCCTATCCAGAAACAGGCATGAGTATATTTGATATGGGAGACATGAGCCATCCTGTGATGGTGGCCAATACTTATATGCCATCTTACATTATTTACGCATCTGAAAATCGCTTATACATGCTTGCTCCCAATAATTACATGAAGGTTTTTGATTCAACTCACCCTGATGCTATTCGTGAGATTGGACGCTATGACCTTCCCGGAAAGGCTATGGATGTGTTTGTTGCCGGACATTACGTTTACGCGGCCTATGGAACCGGCGGGTTAAGAATATTAGATGTCAGCGATCCAACCAGTCCATACCAGATCGGACACTACGATACACCAGGGTATGCTCGTGGCGTATATGTATCTGGGAATTATGCCTATATCGCGGATTTTGATGGAGGATTGAGGATTGTGGATATCAGTGACCCGTCAAATCCTCAAGAAGTTGGGCATTGCGATGAGCCAGATTCTGCTTTTGGTGTGTTTGTTAGCGGCGATTTTGCTTATGTAGCTGACAGAAGCGAAGGCTTGAGGGTTATAAGTGTCAGGGATCCGAGCAATCCTTACGAAGTAGGACATTATAATACCCCCGGTATAGCAACTAATGTGTATGTGGATGGCTATTATGCTTATGTGGCTGACGGAACCGGCGGAGTAAGAATAATAGATATCGGCATCCCGTCATCTCCTCAGGAAATAGGACATTATCAAACAGAGAAATACGCCTGGGACGTTTTTGTTAAACATTCCCGAGCTTATGTGGCCACGGACACCGGGCTGGTCATAGTGGATGTTAGCAATCCGTCTTTTCCCCGTAGAGAGATCAGGTTCTTAGATGGAGATGTCTATGGTGTCTTTGTTGAGGAACCTTATGTCTATATTGCGGGCGATCTTTTGTGGGTCAGAGATACGAGAAGTCACGCTACTCCCCTCACAGGATACTATTCTTTACCGTGCCGGCATGCTCCGCAGGTCTATGTTAGAAACAACTACATATATCTTGCAGATCTATATGCCGGAATTCAGATTTACCGGCTAAGCATTCATTCCGTGGACGAGGATATTGTTAAAAAACCATTGCCGCTTCTTAATGTTACAGCTGATTGGAATGAACTAAGTTTCTCATTGGCCGATGGAGTTAACCTTCATATCCATATCTATTCCGCCACTGGAAGGCTTCTTTGGGAAAAGACCGGTTATTTCGCATCCGGACAGCACATCCTTAGACCCGACAAGAAATTACCCGATGGAATCTATTTCGTGGTTGTTAAACCGGATGGCTATGATCCGATTGTAGCTAAAATGGTGGTGCTAAAATAACACTTGCTGGATGTGATCCTGCGATTTTGGCCCGGCGGATGCCACTACCTGCTAAGGGTTCAAACTGGATTGTTATTTCCATCTGCTGACCTCACATCGGGCCTCTGGCGGGGGCAGGTTGGCTGGGGGATGGGTTCAGGCTGTTGATTGGGCTGAGGTGTCGGGCGAGACGCCCGACCCACCATGACGCCCGACCCCACAATGATATTCGCCCCACTTCTCATTGGTTGCCACTTGATGGGAACAGTCAAAAATGAAAGTCGGAAAGCTCAAACGGTGGCGGAACGACCGTCGAAATGCCAGTTTGACTTCAAAAAACATCAGCTTGAAATCCCCAAGAAGCTTTTTCTAACGGCTCTGCCTCGCTCTTCGCCCTGGTGTTCGGACAAAAGTTTAGATGACTGTGAAAGTTGAAGTAAATCGATTTGAACAAACGAAATCTCCTTTCTACTTTTCAAAATTTTCACCTTACACAAATTGCAATATCTTCGCCTTTCCGACTTTTGTATCTAAAAATGCGAGGACATCTAACTGTGGTTTACAAAAAATTAAGCTTAAAGAAATGGATTCACACAGTGACACGGTGGACACGGGGAGACGCGGGGGCAGTTATGAAAGCAAATCGGGGATGTTCCGTCGAAAAGCACTGTGTTTGTTAGCCGTTCTGGTTTAAAATACCCCCGATGAATGGCAAAGAGTTTACCTTGAGGGCAATAGTGCTTGGAGTGGTTCTGGCCGTCGTTTTCGGGGCGGCCAACGCTTACCTCGGCCTGCGAGTGGGAATGACTGTCTCGGCGTCCATCCCGGCGGCTGTCGTCTCCATGGCCATCCTTCGCGGTATCCTGCGGCGCGGTTCGATCCTTGAGAACAACATCGTCCAGACTATTGCGTCGGCCGGCGAATCACTTGCCGCGGGCGTGATCTTCACCATCCCGGCCCTGATCATCCTCGGCCTGAAGCCATCGATTTACTTCATTTTTGCCGTTTCCGTTATAGGCGGGATACTCGGTGTGCTGCTCATGGTGCCGCTGCGGAAGCACCTCATCGAGGACGAACATGAGCATCTGCCTTACCCGGAAGGCACCGCATGCGCTGAGGTGCTGGAAGCCGGGGAGGAGGGCGGTGAAAAGGCGAAGTTCGTCTTCCGCGGGTTCGGCATCGGGGCGATCTTCAAACTGGCAGGCTCGGGCATGAGGCTTTTTGAGATGGCTCCGGGGCTTTTGATCCGCAGGTTCGGCGCTTACATCGGCGTTGACCTGTCGCCCTCTCTGATGGGCGTCGGGTTCATCCTCGGTCTCCGCATCTCGGCCCTTGTCTTAGCCGGTGGACTGTTGGGCTGGGCCGTGCTGATGCCGCTGATCGCATACTTTTCAGGCAGGCCGATCACAGGCGTTGATGTGGCTTTCGACATCTGGAGCTCGGACATCCGATACATCGGCGCCGGCGCGGTGCTCATGGGCGGGATCATCAGCCTCGCAAAGACCTCACGCCACATCATCGAAGCGATCAGGAAAAGCGGATTTTCGTTCAGGGGCACCGGCGACATCCCGGAAGGTTTCGTTCTGGCCGGTGTTGCCGCCACGATCGTCGCAATGCCGATAATGACTGGACTGCCGTTCTGGATGGCCCTGATTGCGGTGATTTTCGCTTTCCTGTTTGTGGCGGTCTCATCGAGGATCGTCGGGATAGTCGGAAGCTCGTCGAACCCGGTTTCAGGGATGACCATAGCGGCGCTTTTTGCCATCTCCGCCCTTTTTGCGGCCATGGGACACACTGATGTGAAGTCCATGCTGATGGCAATGACCTTCGGGGCCATCGTCTGCATAGCGGCTGCCATAGCGGGTGACACCTCGCAGGACCTCAAAACCGGGTTTCTGGTCGGTGCGACGCCGTGGAAACAGCAGGTGGCCGAGTTGATCGGCGTGGCCTTCGTCGCACTCGCCATCGGCTGGGTGCTTCAGCTGCTGGACAGCGCATACCGAATTGGTTCTGAGGAGCTTTCGGCGCCTCAGGCCACGATCATGGCGATGGTGGTCAAAGGGGTGATGCACGGCACCATCCGCTGGGTGCTTATCGCCTCAGGGATGGTGATCGCCGTCGTCATCGAACTGTTGGGGGTTGACGCCCTGCCGGTCGCTGTGGGACTCTACCTGCCGGTTGAGCTCTCAGTTCCGCTTTTCATCGGCGGACTCATCTCGAAGATCGGGAAGTTCGAGGGCGGGGTGCTCTACGCTTCCGGGCTGGTTGCCGGAGATGCGCTCATGGGCGTGGTCATTGCAATCCTGATCGTGAGCGGAATCAGCCTGTCCGCCGGGATCCACGGAGGC
>Ga0256842_1003622_pt1 | contig 10185 bp, 10 predicted proteins | sample 4559240metaG_FD_185973 | JGI IMG/M metagenome (GOLD analysis project Ga0256842, IMG submission 185973) | Hydrothermal vent microbial communities from Guaymas Basin, Mexico - 4559-240 | ecosystem: Environmental > Aquatic > Marine > Hydrothermal vents | place: Mexico: Guaymas Basin | collected...
CAAGATTCTTAAGAATCTATTTCTCTTACCTGCTTCACAGATAGCTACAAAAGAAATGGTATCTCCAGAAGATATGAAAGAGATAGTTAAAGAGCTTTCCAAAGACTTTGATTATATACTTATAGACTCACCGGCAGGGATTGAAAGGGGTTTTAGGAACGCAGCGTCTCCGGCGGAAGCTGCACTCGTTGTTACAACTCCGGAAATACCTGCTATATCCGATGCAGATAGAGTGATAGGGCTTTTAGAGAACTTTGGGTACTCCGATGAAGATATAAGGGTGATAATAAATAGGATAAAGCCAAAGATGGTTAAAAGAGGCGATATGCTAAGCAAAGAAGATATAGAATCCATCTTAGCACTTGAGATTATAGGAGCGATTCCAGATTCCGAAGAAGTTATAGCAGCGGCTAACAAAGGAGTTCCTATTGTTTTAGATGGAACCTATATTACGAAGAACTACGAAAATATAGCGAGGAGAATCAGAGGTGAGGAGATACCACTGGAAGAAGATTTGAAAGCTTCTCCCAATAAAGGTTTCTTGTCATTCTTTAAAAACCTCTTCGGAAGGAAGGGGTGAGAGGTATGAGATTTTGGTTCTTAAAATTCCTTAAGAAAAAAGAGCCACCTGAGGAAAAGAGAAATGAGATTAAAAAAAGGCTTCAAACAGTTGTAGAAAGCCGAAGGAAGGAGATAGAAGAGTATCAATTTGCTATTCCGGTTGAAAAGTTCAACAAGGATCCTGATGAGATAAGAAAGAACATTGTAAGATGGGCGGTTGAGACGTTTAATGTGGATAGAAAGAGGATAAAGGTGGAACTTCAAAAGAAGGAAAATCAAGTGATAATAATAACCAATGTATCATTAAGATAAAGGAGGTATGAGGATGCTTGAGGTGATAACGGTCACAACCCATTCAAGAAACGAGATGATAGATATAACTTCTAAAGTGAGAGAAGTGGTGAGAAAGTCCGGAATAAAAGAAGGTATTTGTGTTATTTACACCGCCCACACGACAGCAGCTATAACCATAAACGAAAATGCTGATCCTGCTGTTCCCCATGACATAACCAACTTCCTTAACAAACTTGTTCCACCACATGCAGGATATAAACATGCTGAAGGGAATTCCGATTCTCATATAAAGACAACGCTTGTCAGCCCATCGATGACTGTGATAATCCACGAGGGACAGCTCCTTTTAGGAACATGGCAAGGGATATTCTTCTGCGAGTACGATGGTCCGAGAACAAGGAAGGTTTATGTGAAGGTTGTAGAAGGCTAACCTGCGAATAATCGCAATGAGCCGCCTATTGGCGGCTTTTTCTTTCTTGTAAGGAGGGTAGAAACTTGAAGGTACTTGGAATCGTTGTTGAATACAATCCCTTTCACAACGGTCATCTATATCATTTAAAGAAAGCGAAAGAAAAGATCAAGCCTGATTTCACAGCTGCCGTGATGAGTGGCAACTTTACCCAAAGGGGAGAACCTACCATAGTTGATAAGTACGCAAGGACAGAAATTGCCTTATCTTTGGGCGTTGATGCCGTTTTTGAGCTTCCCTTTGTTTACGCTACACAGGATGCTGGTGGTTTTGCTTTTGGCGCTATTGGGATTTTTCACAGAAGTGGGGTAGTCACAGACATAGTTTTTGGCTCTGAATCTTCTGATGAGAAGTTTTTAAGTACAGTGGCCCAAATTCTCTATAATCAACCTTGGAGATATCAAGAGATACTCCATGTGAAATTGAAGCAAGGTCTTTCCTTTCCCAACGCAAGAAAAGAAGCCTTAATTGAATACGTTAAGGAGAAAAATATACTTGACCCAGAGAGGGTAAGAAATATAGAAAAGTCCAATGATATACTGGGAGTTGAGTATGTAAGGTCGATATTGAGATATAACTCCAAGATTAAATTCCACACTATAAAAAGGGTTGGTGCAGGGTATAACGATGAGGATTTTAAAGGCAAGCTCTCAAGTGCGACCGCAATAAGAAAGATGATAAGGGAAGGTAATTTTGAATTAGCTAAAAAGGCTCTTCCAAAAGAGTCTTCAAGGATTTTGGAAAGGGAATTCAGTGATGGAAGAGGTCCTGTATTTTGGCATTATTTAGATAGGCTTTTTCTTTACAAGTTTCGCGTTATGGAGAGAGATGATTTCAAAGATATTTATGGTTTTGTAGAGGGTCTTGATAAAAGGTTTTATGAATATTCAAGAAAGGCTAGAAGTTCCCAAGAATTCATAGAGATGGTTAAGGCAAAGAGGTTTACATATTCCCGTTTGAGAAGGATGATGTTATACGTCCTCTTTGGGGTGACGAAAGGTTTCATGGAGAGTGTGAATAAATATGGCCCTCAATACATAAGGGTACTTGGATTTACAGAGAAAGGCAGAAAACTCCTTAGTTATATGAAAAAAACAACCTCGATACCTATAATAACAACACCATCCATGTATGAGAAATTCCTCCAAGGTGATGATTATGAAATAAACGTAGAACTCTACAAGAAGATGTTTCTATACGATATAAAAGCTTCAGACGTGTATGCTATCCTTTATCCATGCGAAACTTATAGAGAAGGTAATGTAGACTTTAAAAGAAAGATCATCATAAAGTAGGCTATTTTCTAAAAGTTTTTATGCTTCGATTTGCGGTACTTTGAGAAATCCCCATATTTTTGGGCTTTAACTCCTGAGAGCAATTTAGGAGAGAGAGTGATGTGTGTATTGAACATCGAAAATCTCTTTGAATGCATTATTAAAGAAAAAGTGAACAGATTCGTTGTTAAGGTAAAAAAGAATGAAGGAACTTACCTTGTTCACAACGCAAATACAGGAAGGCTTGAGGAGCTGCTGATCAAGGGTAGAAAAGCACTATGCAAACCTCTTAAAAATCCTTCAAAAACTTCGTTCCGTCTATTCGCCGTTGAAATGGACGGAGGATATGCCGTGATAGATACTTCCCTTCAAGAAGCGGCTTTTGAAAAAGCTGTTGAGAAAGGAGCAATAAGCTATCTTAGGGGTTGTAATGTGGTTAGAAGAAATCTAAGGATAGGGAACTCTACATTTGATTTTCTGCTCGATTGTGGGGAAAAAAGAATCGTTGTAGAAACAAAGAGTGCTGTTTTAAAGAGCGAAGATGGTTTTGGAATGTATCCCGATTGCCCAACAAAAAGAGGGAGAAGGCATATTAGAGAATTGATGAAACTTGCAAAGGAAGGATACCATACACTCCTTTTATTCATAGTTGCATTTCCCGATGCAAAAGGTTTCAAACCATATAAAAAAGGTGATCCAGAACTTTACAAGTTATTAAAAGTGTCCATTCCAGATAATATGATGGTCAAATCTATAGGAATTGATTTTGATGTTAAAAGCTCATGCGTAAGGATATATTCTGATGACCTTAAAGTTGTTCTGCAACCTTAAAAAGTGAAATATCAAGGAATAAGCGGGTAAAAATTTCAAAAAAGTTGGTCATGAAAGTTTTTTTGATTATAATTCACAAAGGAGAAACCAAAATTTCGTATGGAGGTGAAATGTATGAAGAAATACACAAAATCTCATGAATGGGTAGAGGTTATTGAGGGGAACAAAGCTAAGATAGGTATATCTGATCACGCTCAAGAAGAGCTTGGTGATGTTGTCTTTGTTGAGCTTCCAGAGATTGGAAGCGAACTTAAAAAGGGAGAAGCCTTTTCTACAGTTGAATCGGTCAAAGCAGCAGAGGATATTTATGCACCAGTTTCTGGAAAAGTTACAGCTGTTAACGAAGAGCTCAACGACCATCCAGAGCTAATAAACGAAGATGCAGAGGGAAAGGGTTGGATTTGTGAGGTAGAACTTTCCGATCTATCAGAGCTTGATGACCTCATGACAGAAGAGGAATACAAAAAATTCATCGAGGGGTGACCTTATGTGAAAAAATATCCATACTTGCCACACACTGAAGAAGATATAAAAGAAATGCTCAAAGCTATAGGTGTTGAGTCTATCGATGATCTTTTTGTCGATGTTCCAAAGACGATTTCTCCAGAAAAGCTCAATCTCCCAGAATCAATGGATGAGCTCACTGTAAGAAAAATTGTTGAGGGCCTTGCAAAGAAAAATAAGTTCTTAAACGAAATGAAAGTTTTTCTTGGAGCGGGAATTTACTACAGGTACATCCCTGCAGTTGTATACCACATGGCGTCGAAACCAAACTTCGTAACAGCATACACGCCATATCAAGCGGAAGTTTCCCAAGGAACGCTGCAAGCACTCTTTGAATACCAAACCATGATCTGCGAGCTTACAGGGATGGAAGTCACAAATGCTTCGATGTATGACGGAGCATCCGCCCTTGCAGAAGCGATGCTCATGGCTGTAAGAATTTCCAAAAAGCCAAAAGTTCTTCTTTCAGAGGCTATACATCCAGAGTATAAGAAAACAGTAGAAACCTATGTAAAACCCCAGGGAATAGAAGTTGAATATTTTGCCTACGATAAAGAAACGGGCCAGGTTGATATAGAAGACCTGAAGAAAAAGCTTGACGATAAAGTTGGCGGTGTAGCGGTAGCGTATCCGAATTTCTTTGGAATAGTTGAGGATTTAAAAGCAATAAAAGAGCTTCTTCCTGAGAAAGTTCCTTTTGTTGTAGCCGCTGACCCGATAGCTCTTGCGATCCTTGAGCCACCGGCGAAGTTCGGCGCTGATATCGTCGTTGGAGAAGGTCAGGCTCTTGGAAACTTCCCAGAGCTTGGAGGGCCGGGCTTTGGATTCTTCTCCACGAACATGAAGCATGTAAGAACAATGCCCGGAAGGCTCATTGGAAAGACAAAAGATGTTGATGGAAAAACCGGTTATGTGATGATCCTCCAGACAAGAGAGCAGCATATAAGAAGGAGCAAGGCAACGAGCAATATCTGCTCCAACCACGCCCACTCTGCAGTTATGGCAGCAATTTACATGAGCACAATGGGAAAGGAAGGCCTTGTTGAAGTTGCCGAGCGCTCTGCAAAGGCCGCTCACTACCTTGCAAAAAGACTTGAGGAAAAGGGCTTCTCTTTGGCGTTTAAAGGGCCGTTCCTCTTTGAGTTTGTCTTCAACGCTGGGCAGGATTACGAAGAAAAATGGCACAAGTTGGCAGAAAGAGGAATATTGGGACCACTTCCACTTTCAAGGTTCTACGCTGATATGAAGGATAAAGCCTTAGCTGCAACAACGGAGCTCACTACAAAAGAAGATATTGAAGCCCTCTTGGAGGCGATAGCATGACGATATTCGAAAAATCCGTAAAGGGTAGAAAAGCCTATAGCCTGCCAGAGTTTGATATACCAGATGTTGAAATAGACATCCCAGAACACCTTAAAAGAAAAGAAAAGGCCAACCTTCCAGAGGTTTATGAAGTAGAGGTTGTTCGCCACTACACAGAACTTGAAAAGAAGAACTTCTCTGTCGATGTTGGATTTTACCCGCTTGGTTCTTGCACCATGAAATACAATCCAAAGATAAATGAAGATATGTCAGCTCTCTTTAGGTGGCTCCATCCGTACCAGCCAGAAGAGACAATTCAGGGTGCGCTTGAACTTATGTACGACCTTAAAGAAAAACTCCTTGAGATAACCGGAACCGACGATATGACCCTTATCCCATCCGCCGGAGCCCATGGTGAGCTCACTGGAATGCTTATAATTAGGACTTACCACCTTGACAGAGGAGATACAAAAAGAGACAAGGTTATCGTTCCGGACTCTGCCCATGGAACGAATCCAGCCTCTGCCGCCATGGCAGGTTTCAAGGTTATAGAACTGAAATCCAGCGACGAAGGCCTTGTCGACCTCGAAGAGCTTGAAAAGCACCTTGATGATACAGTTGCTGCAATAATGCTCACCAATCCAAATACACTCGGATACTTCGAAAGAGATATCGAAAAGATTGCAAAGATGGCCCATGATGTTGGAGCGCTTCTTTACTACGACGGTGCAAACCTCAACGCTATAATGGGAAAGGCAAGACCGGGCGATATGGGATTTGATGTTGTCCACCTTAACCTTCACAAGACCTTCTCAACGCCCCATGGAATGGGTGGACCGGGCTCTGGACCAATAGGAGTGAAAGAGCACCTTAAAGACTTCCTCCCAGTTCCCGTCGTAAGAAAAGATGGAGACAAGTACTACCTTGACTACGACCTTCCAAAATCAATAGGAATGGTAAGAGCCTTCTACGGAAACTTCGGTGTTTTGGTAAAAGCTTACACATACATTCTTACGATGGGAAAGGACGGACTCACAAAAGCCTCAGAGCTTGCCGTTCTTAACGCAAATTACCTTAAAGCACTATTGAGAGAAGTTTACAGCGCAGCCTATGATGAAGATGGAAAACGTCCATGCATGCACGAGTTTGTTCTTGATGGAAGCAAGCTCCTTAAAGAAACCGGTGTTAAAACACTTGATGTTGCAAAGAGGCTTCTTGATCTTGGCTTCCACGCTCCAACGGTTTACTTCCCGCTAATTGTTCCAGAAGCCCTTATGATAGAGCCCACAGAGACAGAGAGCAAGGAAACCTTAGAGGCCTTTGCTGCTGCGATGAAGCAGATAGTTAAAGAAGCCCACGAAAACCCACAAATACTGAAAGAAGCTCCGAAGAACACCCCAGTAAGAAGACTTGACGAGGCAACAGCATCAAGAAAACCGGTTGTAAGGTGGCAAAAGCAATAAGGACTTTTGTGAGATGTCTAACAAAAACTAAAATAAATATTCCCTTGTATAGCACACCACCCCTGCCGCTGGCAGGGGATTTTTTAAAAGTTAGTATACTTTTTCATGGTAAAATCTACTCGGAGGTGACCCGATAATGAAATTCTGGGACAGAGAGAAGGAAAAAGAACGGCTAAAACGATATCTTAAGTCAGAGCCTAATTCTATACTCTTTGTATACGGGCCAAAGAGTAGTGGAAAAAGCACATTGCTCTTTCAAGTTGTAAAAGAGCTTTCTAAAAGAAAATGGTTTGTGCAAAAGTATGATATGTATTGGTATGACCTAAGAGGGATAATGATATCAAGCTACAATGATGTTGTTCAGCTGTTCTTTGAATCAGACGATAAAGAAGGGCAGAAAATAATAAAAGAAGCACAAGCACTTTTTGGAATACCGAACATAGCAAGCTTTAGTGTAAAAAGGACGATATATGATGAGATTAAGAACAAAGAATTGGATCCATTCAAATACATGGAAGCGGTGCTGAGAAAGAATAGAAAAAAACATGTAATAGTCTTTGACGAGCTGCAGAAAATAAAGGATGTATACATGAACGGAGAGAACCAGAGGCCAGTTGTGAAGGAGCTGTTTAACTTCTTTGTCAGGTTAACAAAAGTCCTTCATTTATCCCATGTGATAGTGATGAGCTCTGATACGTTCTTTATTGAAGAAGTATATATTGATTCAACGCTAAAGAACACATCGCGATACTACTTGGTAGATTACTTCGATGATGACACAGCGTATAACATTCTTGTAAATGAAGGAATTGAAGAAAGAGCTGCGAAAGAAATTGTCGACAAAGCAGGAGGAGTTCCTTGGATACTGGAGGAGGTAATAGAAAGCGAAGAGCCATTACAGGTTCTTGAAGAGTTGCGCAAAGAATCGAAGGCAAAGATCCTTGGATACCTTGATGAGAAAAGAATCAAAGGTGAAGATATTGAAATAACCTTTAAAGTTTTTGAAAAAGTGTTGGAAAATAAAGCCCTTGAAGCACAAGAAGAGTTATTAGAATTAAGAAGACTCTTTGAAAGAGAAATTCTCTTCTACGATCCGATAAACAGAGTTGTAAAATTCCAAACCCGTCTTGACGAGCTTACAGCGAAGGAGCTGCTTAAAAGAGTTTGAGCTAATTAGCCTTATTATAAAATAAAGAAGGTGGCACAGAGCCACCCTTTATTTATTCTAAAAAGCCAAAGTTGTTCGCCTTTATTATGTCATCAAGGAGGTTGCCAACATCTTTTATTTCGGGACCTAGTGGATGAACTAGAAGAGCCTCTTTTGCCAAAGTTTTTGACTTTTTAAGATACGCTTCTATGGTAAGACGTTCGTATTCCTTTATAGTGTTTATAAATACTTTTGCGAATCTGCTCGCTTCACCTAAAGTTACAGGAAGCACTTTTCCACCTTTAACCAAGGATGGCAGCTCCATTACATAATCATCAGGAAGGTTCTTCACACTTCCGTTGTTTTTCGTGTTAACAATGTGGATTTTTCCGTTTCCCAAGGCAAGATCTCTTATGAGCAAAGCCGCTGCCGTTGAATAGAGGCTTCCCCCTCTTTTTGAAAGTTCTTCTGGTATATTATCTACGCTTTTGTACTTTTCGAAGAGTTCTTTTTCTATTTCCATAACTTCTTGGGCTCTTGGTTTTGAGTTTTTCAATTTCTCCAACATCTCACTGGTTCTCAAGTAATATCTCAAATACGGGTTTAGAACCATTCCTATTTCCTTGAGAAAACTACTTTCAAAGCCGTAGCCAATGGAGTCAGTATCTACTTCGCCCAATTTCTTGAAAAACTCATCGGTCACGTCCTTGCCATTTACATAGATTCTTTCAAGAAAGGTAAGATGATTCAAACCGTAATATTTTAAGAACAGGTCATCCATAGAGCAGGACAAAAAGTCAGACAAAGCTTTGAGAAGATTTATAGGAATGTTACAAAGTCCTATGTATCTGTCAAATTTTAAATAGTTCAGTACAAATTCCGTTATGTGTCCAGAAGGATTGGTGAAATTTATTATAGTTGCCTTGCTTGTTTTTTCTATCCTATTAACATAATCTTCAATTACTGGAAATGCCCGAAGCGCGGCTGCAAAGCCTCCAACGCCCGTGGTTTCTTGACCAATCAGTCCATATTTCAATGGAATGGTTTCGTCTTTTAATCTTCCTTCAAGCCCTCCTGGCCTGAACTGGAAAACAACATAGTCACTATCCCTGACTGCTTCTTCAAAATCCTTCGTCTTATGGACCTTAAAGACATCCTTTATAAACTTCTTAGCAAATTCATATATAACATCGAGCTTTTCATCATTTATATCGTAAAGCCATATTTCGTCTATATCCACATCCTTTGAAATATCCAAAAAACCTTTCAGAAGTTCTGGGGTGTAGCTGCTCCCTGCACCGATAACGCCTAGTTTCACATTATCTCCTCCTACCAAAAATAGTAGTAATATAAAAAGGATAAGGCAGGGGGCATAAATCACCTAAGCTTCAAAGCTCTTAACGGAGTTTGCTCCCTGCCTCTTAAGCCATCATAAGTTGGTTGAGCTTTTAAGCTCTCGTCACAACGGAGGATTGGCTCAGAGGCTCCCTGCCTTATCAAATCTAACTGAAAGGAGTGTTCCTCATGCCTACTTTCGTTGGTATCGATGTTTCTAAGCATAATTTCCACTCTTGCATCATCTCTGACTCTCTCCCTAATCCATTCCATCAACATTTTACCATGAACAAACAGGGCTTTAACTCTTTCCTTAACTCCATCCCCCGCTTCGATCCAGTTGATACCTTCATCGCTATTGAATCTACCGGACCTTATCACTTTAACCTCTTCTCTTTCCTTAAATCCAATGGCTTTAATGTTGTGCTTATCAACCCTCTCCTCATTTCCAATTTCTCCAAGCCCAACCTCAGACTTACTAAAACAGATAAGGTCGATGCTTATTCTATCGCAAGCTATATTCAATCTTTCCACGCAAAGTTTTTTGATAATGCTTCTCATTTCAAAAGCCACCCAAGTAACCTCTACCAGCTTAGAGAACTCTCCAGAAAGAGGGAGGAACTCGTTAATAGAAGAAGGAAACTCATGAACGATGTGGAAAAGCTCATTACTATCACTTTCTCCGAGCTTGAGAGTTCTGTAAGTGTTTTCTCTGCTTCTATGCTTAACCTCCTTGCACATTTCCCTTCTGCTAATGCTATTAACAGAGCTGATGTAAAAGAGATCGAAGCTTTCTTTAAAGGTAGAGGTAGAACTCCAAAGATAAGCGCTAAAGATATTAAAGCTTTGGCTAAAGAGTCTATTGGAACTGCTACGAAAGCTACAGAAAAGGTGCTCTCTATGACGATTAAGGAGATTATCTTCATAAACAAAGAGATTGAAGAGATAGGAAAGCTCATGAAGGAATTTGTGGAACAGCAGGATGAAGAAAAAGGAGAAAGTTTT
>Ga0256842_1003623_pt1 | contig 10183 bp, 9 predicted proteins | sample 4559240metaG_FD_185973 | JGI IMG/M metagenome (GOLD analysis project Ga0256842, IMG submission 185973) | Hydrothermal vent microbial communities from Guaymas Basin, Mexico - 4559-240 | ecosystem: Environmental > Aquatic > Marine > Hydrothermal vents | place: Mexico: Guaymas Basin | collected...
TAGATCTCACTTGGCCACTCTTCATGCCATCTGCGTTTTACATCATACATTTTGTATTTTTTATCGAGTTTATGAATGTAAACCTCTTTACCGCCATAATTTTTCTTTTTCTTACCAAAGTATGCACCATCATAACTTGGAGAGTATTCCCCAAAAGTAATATGACGCATAGTACGAAGGAGTGAGCTGTCAATCTTGCCAAGCTCTTCCCAGTTAAACATAGGAATAGTTGGTTTTCTAAAACGCCCTTCACTCAGACTCCACATAATGTACTGACCAATCCAGTCACGAATATAAGGAAATGCAGCAAACGCAGTCGCACACTCTAAGATGCGAACTTTACCATCTTTACCATAAGCGATATCACAAGCCCAATACTCAGCACGAGCAGCTTTTGAAGTCTTAACAGCCAGATCAAGCACAGATTTTGGAACATCCATATAATCCATACTTCCACCCTGAGAAGTATTTGTAAGCCATTCACCCTCCGGTGCGCGACGCCAAAAGGCACATACCGGTTTATGACCGATCAACATTACACGAATATCTGCTTCCATCGGTACAAAATCCTGAAAATACATAGGATGGTATTTTTTCTCTGCAAAAAGCTCTTTTGCTTCTTCATAAGAGTCAACTTTATGCACAAAATAGCCACCATAGTTTGATGGTCCATATGATTTTTTTACAATTTTAGGGTACTTTGTTTTTTTAAGGAACTTATAGGCATTATCATGATTATAGTAGATATATGTTTTTGGAATAGGCAGACCGTATTTCCATGCAAAACGTGTTACATTCTCTTTTGATTTGTTTGAAAACTGTGTATCAAGTGATGGAATAAAACGAACATGAGGCAACTCACGAGCTATTTCTCGAAATGTTTCATATGCAGTCGCAGGAATATTTCCAATCAAAACATCAATTTTCTTACGTTTCACCTCTTTAATGAAACGATCTTTATCATTTTTCCAGTGATATGTTACAGTTTCTATCTTGTTTGGCCACCCTTTAAAGTTTGAGTGATCAAAAAAACGCAGTACATAATCTAAATATAAAAAGCCTAATTTTGGTAGTTCTTTATTACTAAGTCCCATTGTATTTTCCCTTATTTTTGTAACGCTTTTATCCATGAAGTCATCCATTGATTAACTTCTGGTCGCGGTGTCTCTAAAAATTCAAAGACAAAAGAGTCTTTGAGCTCACAAATTGCAATAGACTTTGGACGAAATGCCAAAATCTCTATATTTTTGATCGTATGTCCGAAACAAAAAAGCAGATTTCTTGCATTCACAATCGTCTCTAAGATCTCTCCACCCATCTTTTTTGTATGTGCATAGTGATCAAAGACAGTGATAAAGCCACCTTCAGGATTGGCTTCTATCTCTTTTTTGAAATGCTCTATAATATCATTGATATCTGTGTACTTCATCTCACTTTTTGCAAATTCAATAGCGTACATTGGGTGCGTATCAAGAAGAATTGAACGTTTCATTACTTAACCTTTTCTAAATATTCACTGTCAACAGTATTGACTTTTACAGTATCACCCTCTAAAACATGATACGGTACTTGAATGACTGCACCACTCTCTAGGGTTGCCGGTTTTTTACTTCCACTTGAAGTATCCCCTTTAAAGTTTGGTGGAGTATCTGCGATCACAAACTCCATAATTTCAGGAGCCTGAACAGAAATAGCTTCACCTTTATAAAAAATGATATCTACATTAATTCCATCTTTAAACCATTTTGAAGCATCATCACACTGCTCATACGAAAGACCAAGTTGATCGTACGTATCATTATCCATAAACTGGTACATATCACCATCATCATAAAGATACTGCATCGTTTTGTACGTAATTTCAGGTACTTCAAACTTATCCCCTGCATGAACAGTTTTCTCAACGACTTTACCGTTTAAGAAACTCTTGATTTTCATACGCACAAATGCAGCACCCTTACCTGGTTTTACATGTTGAAATTCTACAACTTTGTAAGGAACTCCATTTACAACCAAACGAACATTCTTTTTAATATCGCCCATACCGATAGTTGCCATTAATACACCTTTAAAAATATTTTTAACAATTTTACAATATACTTCTTGCATAAGCCCTTAAATTTCAATAGACTTCTTGCATAACCTCTTAAATCTAAAGATGTTGATTAGAGTGCATTAATTTTTTAAGATAAAAATTGAGTAATAGCCGTAGCTATTGGGATAGTTTTATCTTAAAAAAGTGATGTGCTATAAGCAATATATTTTTTGTAAGAGGTTATGCAAGAAGTCTAATACTTCTTTAACATATTTTTCTCATCGCTGTTATACTTAAGTTTACTTTGAAATGGCAATATGCTTTAGTCTATACCATAAAATACCGACATATTCATGCATTGCAAGCGTAGAGACATAAAAAGCATAGGCAGTAGGTGCTTGAAGATAACCGTAAAACTTCTCTGTATAAAAGTTCGTTGGAGCAGCGATAGGATGCATACCAAGAGATTTAAAAAGTAACATTGCACGAGGCATATGTGCAGCAGAGGTAACAAGGACAAAAGGCTTTTTTCCAACAATTGTTTTTGTAAAAAGAGCTTCTTCTTTTGTATCTTTTGGAAGAGGATTTATCAATAAATCTTTTTGTTGAACACCAAGAGCAATTGCAAGTTTTGCATTCATAACAGCGTTGCTTGTATCTGTTTTTCCCTCATATCCCGTAAAAATAATTTTAGCATTTGGCATTTGTTTTTTAATGATAATACCCTCTAACACTCTTTTTACTCCAGCATTACTGATTTGTGAGGAGATTGGTTGTTTTTTATCTGTTGTATGCCCATTTCCAAGAACATGAATATATTCTACTTTCTCTTTATAATCATATTTACTATACCTACTCTCTAAATTTTGAATAAGATAATTCGCAAACGGAGGATAGGAGAAAAGAAGCAGCGTTACAAAAGCTATGACTAAAAAAAACTTTGCTCTTTGTATCTTTTCTTTAAAAAAAAGATAATAGATTCCTATGGTAAAGAGTGTTATTGTCAAACCAAGAGGTTCCAGAAAAAAAGATATAAATTTTTTGCTGTAAAATCCAATTTCAATCATGATTTTATCACCTCTTTTATCGTATAAATAATATTTGTATCCCAAAGTAACTCTTTGTGCGTTAAACTTTCAAACTCTTTATAGTACTGAAGATTTCTAATGTTTTTTTTCAACTCTCTGGCACTTTCAACATAAGCTATCTCATCAGCTTTACTGACAAAAAGATATGTAGGTACTTCTACTTTTTGCATAAATATTTTTGTATCAAATTTATAACGAATCAGATAAGAAAAGGCAATCCTGTACTTTATTTTTGCAAGTGAAGCAATAGAGCTAAAAGCACCTACAAGAAACAGTGCTTTTGGTGGGACTTTTGATGCGACATATGCAGCAACACTTGATCCGATAGAGAAACCTAAAAGATAAAAATCTCCATAATTTTTTTGCACCAACTGTGCAATTTTAACACCATCTAGAAGAAGATTTTTTTCATTCGCTACACCTTCGCTCTTCCCATAAGAACGATAATTGAATGTTATAATCCTCGTCCCTGGGTAGAGTTGTGCAAAACGATTAATCAGTCCTACTGCATCATGACTCCGTCCTACAAAGACAAGAAGTGTAGAACAAATCTCTTTTGGCTCATAGAGTGCCCCTTCAAGCTTTACTCCATCATCGGTAGTTATACTTAAAAATTCACACTCTCTGCACAATGGAGCATCTCGATAGTAAAGCGGTGAGAAAACCATAAAGTATTGCCATTGGTAAAAAACAAAAAACACAACTGCCAAAGTAAAAATTATAAAAGCTATATATATCATAGAAAGAATTATAGTATAATTCGCAAAATTAAAAGGTATTTAGAATGCAAGTATTTGGAAAATTCTCAACAAATTTCGATATGGACTATCTCGTAGAGCAATATATCTATATCAATGAAAATGAAGATGAAAAGATCACAGTTCAAGATTTAGAAAATATGCTTAAAAAAAAGCGTAAACATGTTGCGGGAACTGTATTTTTATATAATCCCGAAGAAGCACCAACGGGCTACAAACTCAGTCGTTTTTTACAAGATGAGGGCTTTGCGCAGTATGATGAATATGTTACAATTCAAGAGACACCTCGAATGTATGTACTTAATGCTGCTTTTAAAGAGCACTATAGAGGAAAACTTATAGAGATACGATATCTTTTTAACTACAACAGAGCAAATATAGAACCGACACCTATTTTAGAAGAATTTGATGCAGATCTTGACAAGATCAACTCCATGCAATTGACACGCTATGATAAAAAACTCAACTACATAGATATTCCAAACATTCGTCTTACTGGAAAATTTGTCTTTTTTGGTATGGGTCATAAGTATGACAGACACCATAAAAACATCATCACCTATGCAAGAGCACTCTCAGAACATGTTAACAAACTCGATAAAGAAGTTGTATTTATGCATGACAATAACTATGATGCAGATGAGTGTAAAGAGTTAGCCTACTATCTTTCTCCATTTGCAACAGGTAAGATGCGTGAAAAACGTGCAAATGGCTTAAAAGAGATCTTCAAAACCATGCCACCGCAGATCGTTAAGATAACTTCTTAGCCCAGCGAGCAAAAAAACGTGCAGGAGTAATTGTAAGAGGAATTTTCCTTGCTCCTGTAATATGTTCTTTTAAGATACGCGCCAGATAGGGTGCTAAAACAAAACCGTATCCTCCACTCCCATTTATCATACTTAAGTGAGGATAATAAAGAAATGAATCGTAATCCGGTTTTTTAACACGAATCTTTTTTTCACAACACTGCAGAGTCTCTTTTGAGAGTACCAATGGACCTACAAGCGGCATATAATCAAATGAACCCGATCGCAATCCTGTATAATCTTTCACTATTTCTACATCATCAATGGCAAGTGTACGAGAAGCCTTTTCTAAAAGCTCTCTACGACCAGCTTTTATATCATATGCCTCTTTATTGATCTGAGGATGATAGTGTACATTATGTGTTGCGCCAATAGCTACTTTGCCATTCAGTGTTGGAGAGATAGAGACAAACTGATGAATGGAGTTTGGATTTTGCAGATCGGTTTTAATATCTATACGGTGTCCCCAAACACCACGAAGTTCAATATAGGGTTCTTGAAGCAGTTTTTTATATGCTCCCGTTGCCAATACCAGCTCTTTTGCCCCATAGCTATCATTAATAAGCCAATAGTCATCTTCCCAAACAATACTCTCTACCTCTTGGTGCATAAACTTTGCACCCTCTATCATCAACTGGCACACCTTTTGTGCATCTACAATACCTGCTTCTAATGAGATACTCTCTCTTGCTTTTGCTTCTTTGGTTAATTTTTCAAAAACCTCATGCTTTGGTTTTTGTAAAGAAAGTTGTGTATTTTCTTTAAATACCCGAAGGATTGCATCCTCTTTTTCATCTTTTGCAATATGAAGCAGTTGTGCTTTTGTAAACGCTTGAGAAAAATTCTGTTCATAATAGTTCATAGAGTAAACAAAAGCATCATTGATGATCTCTTTGAGATCACCTGCTTTTGAAAACTTTGGAGAGATAAAGGCACCTGCTGCACCGCTTCCACCGCTTGCAACTCCAGACTTGTCAAAGATCAGGACACTTTTGTTCTCTTTCAAGAACTCATAGGCAGTACTGCATCCATTTATACCGGCACCAATTATGGCAATATCATACATTTTTATACCATTTTAAAGTAATAAAAGTAAATTTAAATACTTACCTCTTTAATATCTGCAATATTTAAAATACTTTTATAGATAGAAGCCACAAGTGCTTTTCTATTGTTTTTCAGTGCTTCATCTTCAACATTTACCATAACAGAGTCAAAGAAAGTATCCAACTGTGGTTTTAGTCCAAGAAGCGCATCAAGTTCCTCTTCATACGAATTATAACTTTTTGAACTTACTGCTTTGTAAGCACTATAGAGTGCTTTTTCAGCATCATCTTGCAACAGTGCTTCATCTACTGTAAGGTTTTGACTTAAATCTATATCTTTTGTAATGTTTGCCACACGTTTAAATGTAGAACTTACCTCATCAAAGCCTTCAGAGTTCACAAGTGCATTAAGCGCTTCGATCTTTTTCCCCATTGCAAGCAGTTCACGCTCTCCAGATGCCAAAACTGCCTCAATTATAGACGGATTTACTTTATAAAAACGTTTTACACGCTCTAAAATAAAGTTCTCAAGTTTTTTTAGATCAATCTCACCCTCATAATTTTTTGCAAGCTCTTTTATATCTTCTACAATATCAAACGTAAAGCCATACTTATTTACTATGCGGATAATCCCATTAACTGCACGACGCAGTGCAAACGGATCACGAGAACCTGTCGGAATCTGATCAATACTAAAGAGTGCAAGCAGCGTATCGAGTTTCATACTCATAGCAACAATAGCACTCAGTGGCGTTGAAGGAAGCTCACTCTCTTCACCTTCTGGAAGGTACTGCTCTTTGATGGCAAGTGCAACTGCTTCACTCTCACCGGCTTTAAGTGCATAGTAGTACCCCATAATTCCCTGCAGTTCAGTAAACTCATAAACCATCTCACTCATAAGATCGGCTTTTGCAAGACTCATAGCACGAAGTAGATCTTCTTTTTGTGCATCAATACCATACTTATCAAAAAGAACTTCAGCAATTTTTGTTTCACGAACAATCTTATCAGCAACAGATCCAAGTCCTTTAAAGAAAGCAACTTTTTCAAGTCCCTCTGTAGAGAGTCCATTTTTAAGATCATTTTCCCAGAAAAAGAGTCCATCTGCAAGACGAGGACGCAGTACTCTCTCATTTCCAGCAATTACTTCTGAAAAATCATCCGTTAGTGCATTAGAGACTACTACAAATTTATTCATTAACTTTGCATCTTTAAAAACAGGGAAGTATCGCTGATGCTCTTTCATAGATGTAATAATAACTTCAGGAGGCAGTTCTAAAAACTCTTCATCAAATGATCCAAGCAGTGCTGTCGGATTTTCTGTAATAGCAACAACTTCATCCATTAGATCATCATCGATCTCAATTTGTACACCATTTGTAGTTTCAATAGCTTTAAAATCATCAAAAATCTTTTGACGTCTCTCATCCTGATAGAGTGTCACTCCACCATTTTTAAGCTTGTCAAAATAATCTTTTGCACCCTCTATTGCTACAGGATCAAAACTGGCAATTCGGTGAAGCTTTGTTGTTTTTGCACTTGCAACTTCATAAAGTTTCATAGGAACAACAGTATCATCTAAAAGAACATTTATCCAACGAATAGGACGAATAAAACTCTCACGCAAGCTTCCCCAACGCATAGATTTTCCAAAATCAAGTGATTTTAACCATTTTTCTATGATCGCAGGAAGCAGCTCAGTAGAAGGACGTCCCTGTATATCTTTTTTATAATAAAGAACCTCTTTACCGCCCTTCTCTACTGTTGAAAGCTCTTCAAGACGCACACCACATTTTCTTGCAAAACCTTCTGCTGCTTTTGTCGGCTTGCCATCTTTATATGCAACTGCAAGCGGTGCTCCAAAAAACTCTTCTACCGAATCTTCCTGTGCAGTTTTAAAGTTTCTGTGCCACATTACCAGACGGCGAGGTGTATAGTAAAATTCAAATTCACCTAAAAGTGCATACTCTTCTAAAACTTTTGCATACTTTGTTTCAATATTTTTCAACTCTTTTAACAGTGGAACAGCCGGAAGCTCTTCAACACCTATCTCAATCAATAATGGTTTTAACATTGCTATACTCTTTTGTTTATAAATTGTCGCGATTGTACCCGTTTATTGGTTAAACTCTTATAAAATTAAACGAGCCTTAAACAGGATAAATATTATCTCTTTTATGCTCGCATAAAAGATTTTGCAGGTACAATAACAGCATTAAAAAACAAACAAAAGGATTTAATATGCCAAAGATTAACAAATATGTTGATATTGACACAGTAGAAAGAGAAGCTAAAAAAGATTTAATCGATCGTCACTCACCATTTATTACAGTAGCAGGTGTTGCTAAAAAAGGTGAAATGCTTGCAGTAAATGTAAAAATGGGTAATGAATATACACATCCGGATGATTTCGATCACTACATCGAATCAATCACTCTTTTTGACGGTGACACTAAACTTGCAATGGCTACTTTCGTACCGGGAACTCTTGGAAATGAAAAGTCTCATGCAGAAGTAACATTTAACATCAGACCAATGAAAAGCAAACTTAACCTTGTAGCGCATGGTTACTGTACTAAACACGGAATTTGGGAATCAACACCGGAAATTGTAGAAGTTACTGAGTAGTCTAAAAGAGCGTTAAATACGGTATTTTGTAGGGTTTCAAAAAAACTCTATAAAATATTTTTATAACCTATGTGTAACCTAAATATAATTCAAATTATAATTTTACGGTAGGTTCATCTATATAAAATCCCTGTGAATAATCGATACCCAACTCTTTAACTTTATCCATAATAATACTTGAATAGACATACTCTGCAACTGTTTTTATACCAAGACGTTTTGCAAATTGAACTATAGTATCAACTACAATGAAAGAGGCTTCATCAACATCAATATTTTCAATAAGAGAACCATCTATTTTAATATAATCAGTATTTATCTGTGTTAAATAGGAAAAATTAGAGTATCCACTGCCAAAATCATCTATCGCTATTTTTGCACCATAACGAGAAACCTCACCAATAAATCTATTGACTTTCTTAAAATCACTAATCATTTCTGATTCCAAAAGCTCAAATGTAACGCGTTGTGCAACTTCTCTGTTGTTTTTTAGTTTCTCAATTATAAAATTAAAAATTTCACTGCTCATAATATCTTCAATAGCCAAATTAATACTAAATTCATAGTCGTTTTTTGAAAATATCGCAAATGATTTGTCTATAATAATTTTTGTCACTTCATTATATATCTTTAGCTTTTTTGCAATTGGAATAAAAAGCAGCGGTGAAAGAATTTTTTCATGTTCATCTATCAGTCTTGCCAAACACTCATACTTTACAATTTTTCCGCTCTTGTTATCTAAAATTGCCTGATAATAGGGGACAATTCGAGAGCTTTCAACAGCATTTCTTACTATATGTGAAAGTTTTAAATTTCTCTCATATTCATGTTCTAGATTCAGTTTGTCTTCATAAATCCAAAATGGTACACCTTTTTGTTTTGCATATACCAAAGCCATAGAGACTTTTGAAAAAATATTTGTATTATCTCTGTGGGAGGATGATGCTAATGTAAAATCAACATAGATCCTCGTATCTTGGTAAACAACTTCACAACTTTTTATCTTTTCATAACATTCAAACAGATACTTTTTTAACTGATAAAATCCAAGTCTGCTCTGTGTAGTAACAGCGTACTCTGCACCAGAGAGCCTGTAAACAGTATGATCAGAAAGTATCTCTTTTAAATAGTTGCCAACAAATTCTAAAACATAATCTCCTACTACAAATCCATAAAAACTGTTAATAGCTTGAAAATTATCTATCTTTAAAAGTATCAGCCCTGCATCATCATTATTTTGCAGATCTTTTCGCAGTTGATACATATTTGGAAGATTTGTCAGGTGATCAGTAAAATAGCGTTTAAAGAGTTGTATCCTGTACTCTTCTATACTCTGTTTTTTATTTGAATTATCTCTATAGAGTTCTTTTAATATGGCATCACTAATTTTCTCTTCTTCTGTCTCTATTGTAAAGAGAGTTACAGCTGTTATAGATTTTTCTTTATGTTTTAAAAGTACTATCTCCGCTTCTGGAATTCTTTTTTTGAGTTCTTTTAAAAGATTTTGTACTAAAACTGTATTGTGCATATAAGAGACTATATGAATTAAAATTTTATTCTTTTTTAGAGCAACAATTTTATTTACACTATCTTCAACTTCCACAGAAGATGAAAGTTCAAAGTTGTTTATTTCTAATTTATTATTATCTATTGGCATTTGCTACTCCTTATAAAATCATAGTAACATAGTTTTGTAAAGTATAATTTAACAAGAGTTCAACTATACTTTTATAAAATCTTTTAAAGTTGGTTAAATATTGAAATCTTTTCAAAATCTCATTTTATTGCAAAATCTTTATAGACTAAAAGCAATCGGCTTTGA
>Ga0256842_1003624_pt1 | contig 10180 bp, 6 predicted proteins | sample 4559240metaG_FD_185973 | JGI IMG/M metagenome (GOLD analysis project Ga0256842, IMG submission 185973) | Hydrothermal vent microbial communities from Guaymas Basin, Mexico - 4559-240 | ecosystem: Environmental > Aquatic > Marine > Hydrothermal vents | place: Mexico: Guaymas Basin | collected...
TTAAATCTGTTTGAAAATAGTGCAAGTGAAAGTTTTAAAAATGAGTTTTCTCGGATACGAAGTGATACATCTTTTAGTAGCGTGGAAAATATGAGAAATATTGCATTTAGTAAAAAAAGTGGCTTTGGCATAGATTCTGCTGTATGGTTTTCTACTATCACAAAAAAGATAAATGGTTTAAAAGCCATGGAAGATATAATCATAAAAAACATACTTGAAACCTCTCAGCAAAAAGCAGATAGTGCATTAAGTTCTACTATAGCAATTGCTATTTTTTCTTTAGTTGTTTTATTTATGATTGCTTTTATGTCCTTGGGTATCATAAAATCAATCATGAACTCTATAGTAAACTTTAAAAATACTATGAAACAAGTAAGCATGGGAAATTTAGCTATTGATGAAAACAAAGAAGTGGGTGAGATGGGTGAAATAGCTAATCTTTTAAAATCTCTTGTTGATGTTATAGGAATGCTTACTAGTAGAATAAATAGTTCAGTTGGGCTTGCTGCGAAAGGTGACTTTTCTCGACCTCTGAGCGATGAAAATCTAAAAGGTGATTTTGCAAAGTCTATTCACTCTGTGCAAGAGGGAATAGATGCCATGAAAGAAGCACACGAAAAACAAAAACTTATAAATTTTAGCTCAAATATTCGCTCTATTGGCAATACGGGAGATGGTTTAATTCTTATCCAAGATGAGATTTCAGATGTCATAAAAAATTTGACAGAGGTTCTTAAAACAACAGATATAACAAGTTCACAATCGTCACAAAGTCTCGCAGTAGTTGATGAGATATTAGGAAATCTTCAAAATTTGGTTGAGTACATAAACGAATCAAATATCTCCATAGAAGGCTTAAATACTAAAAATAATGAGATTACTTCAGTGATAGATTTGATTAAAGATATTGCAGATCAGACTAATTTGCTCGCACTAAATGCGGCTATAGAAGCAGCGCGTGCGGGTGAGCATGGACGAGGCTTTGCTGTTGTGGCTGATGAAGTTAGAAATCTTGCAGAGAGAACACAAAAAGCAACCAACGAAATAGAGATATCAATAAGTACAATGAAACAAGAGTCAAACTCAATCATGGATAAATCAGAAACTATGACAGAACTTGCAAATGATGTTACTACCTCTGTTGAAAATTTTAAAGAGACTATGCAAGGTGTTGCTGCTAATGCAAAAGACATGAGCAATGTTGTTAATGATATGGAAAATCAAGTATTTATAGTGCTTGCTAAAATCGATCATATAGTCTATAAATTTGATATCTATAACGCAGTGGCTGCAGGAGAAACAAAAGTAACTTTTTCAAATCACAAAGAGTGTCGTCTAGGTAAATGGTATCAAACAACAGGAAAAGAGCATTTTAGCAAGACTTCTAGTTATGCAAAGATGGACACGCCTCATGCTAAAGTTCATCAAAAAGCACTGTCTAGTATGAGTTTTTTTAGTGGTGAAGATAAAAGAGTAGAGAATGAATCAGAGATAGTTCAAAACTTAAAAGATATGGAAAATGCTAGTTTGGAGCTGTTTAGATTGCTAGATCAAATGAGAAAAGAGTCTTAAAATTTCTTTTGCTATAATGGTTCCATGAAAACTATTATAGCAATACTCATCATAGCTTTACATGTAAACTCTTCAACCTTACATATGTCAATCTCGGCAAGTCCTGCGAGGGTTAATCCTATACTTTCAACTGACTCTGTAAGTTCAGAGATTACAAAATGGATATTTAATGGACTTATTACTTATGATAAAGATGCCAAAATCAAAATGGATTTGGCAAAAAGTTATAGATTTATAGATGATACAACTTTAGAGTTTACTCTTCGTAATGATATTTTATGGAGTGATGGAGAAAAGTTTAGTGCAAAAGATGTGCTTTTTACTTACAATACTATCATATCACCAAAAATATTTACTCCATATTCTTCTAGTTTTAAACATATAAAATCAGTAAAAATTATAAATGATTATAAAATAGTTGTTAAGTATAAATATCCTTACTTTAAAGCACTTGAGACTTGGATGATGGAGATATTGCCAGAGCATATTTTGAAAAATGAAAAAGATTTAATGACTGCACCGTTTAACCACTCACCAATAGGAACAGGACCATATACCTTAAAAAAGTTTTCTATATCTAACGATATAATCTTAGATGCAAATCCTACATACTTTGAACACAAACCAAATATAGATAAGATTATTTTTCATTTTTTACCAGATAATTCAGCTAAGTTTTTGATGTTAAAATCAAAAAAACTTGATGTTGGTAGTTTAACTCCACTTCAACTTGAACGTCAGCTTGATAGTGATTTTAAAACAAATTTTTCTATATATGAAGACTTGGCTCACTCTTATTCTTATGTAGGTTTTAATCTAAAAAATTCAAAATTTAAGGATAATAGAGTTAGAGAAGCTTTGAGCCTAGGTATAGATAGACAAGAGTTAGTAGATATACTATACTTTGGTCATGGACAAGTATGTACGGGACCCTTTATGCCTGGAACAGGAGCATTTAATAAAAAGATAAGAGCACCTCAAAAAAATGCAAAAAAAGCGGTAAAACTTTTAGCTTTGGCTGGATATAACAGTGATAACCCTTTTGAATTTACTATAACAACGAGTACAGGAGGAAGGGTTAAAACAGCTGAAATATTACAGTATCAACTTGAAAAAATAGGCGTTAAGGTGCATATTAGGGTTATGGAGTGGCAAGCTTTTCTTAATACTGTAGTCCTTCCTAGAAAGTTTGAATCTGTACTTTTAGGTTGGAGTTTAGGGCTTAAGCCTGATGCATATAGTATTTGGCATAGTGATTCTAGTAAAAAAGGTGGGTTTAATTTTGTAAGTTATAAAAATGATAGAGTGGATAAGCTTATAAAAAAAGCAGAAAAGATAGTAGATCAAAAAAAGTTTGATACAATTTATAGAGAGATTTTTTCTCTTATAACACAGGATAATCCGTATCTTTTTTTAGTAATTCCAAATTCTATTACAGTCGTAAACAAAAAGATTGAGCCAGTAAGTCCATCTATAATAGGTGTAATGCATAATACTATTGATTGGATTAAGAAACCATAATCTGAAATTATGTTAAAATAACAAAATTATTAAATTCTAAGGGTAAATTATGAAAAATATAGTCGTTCTTTTAACTGTCTTAGTATCGTTAACTTTTGGACAAAGTATATATAAAAAGGTAGACAATTCAACCAATTCGGGGATAACAAAAGGTTCAGCTCTTTCAGATGAGGAGCGTCCATCTGGTTTTATCATAAAACATGCTAAAGATGATGTTGTTTTTAATAAAGAAGGTAAAGTATTAGATAAAAATGGCGACATAAAAATGATTAGACTAAATGTAAAATTTGATTTTGATAAATATGATATAAAAGATGAGTATAAAACTGAGATAGATGAAGCAGTTAAGTTTTTAAAAATGCATAAATCACTTAGTGCTAGTGTAGAAGGGCATACAGATTCAAAAGGAACACAAAAGTACAATCTCGTTTTATCGCAGTTAAGAGCAAAAAAGGTAGCATTAGCTTTGAGTGCTAAAGGTATTGATGCGAGTAGAATCAAAACTAAAGGTTTCGGAGAAAGTAAGCCAATATCATCTAATGATACAGATGAAGGAAGAGCACAAAATAGAAGAGTAGACATAAATTTTAACAAAGGATTATTATGAAAAAAGTATTGTTGTCATTATTGATTTTAACTTCATTTTTATTTGCATCGCAAGGTGATCATAAAAGTGAATTATCAGTTACAGTGGGTGGGGTAAAACCTGAAGGAAATTTAGATTTAAAAAACGAGTTGAACTTAGGTTTGAGATATGGTGTCTATGTTCAAGATATGTTTTTTGATGTAGTAGAAGGTGGTTTTGAAAGAGAAAGTGGAGTAAAGTATGACAATGTTAGTAATAAAACTGATATAAATCGTTTTTTTGTAAATCTTGTAAAAGAGTATGATTTGTCAAAAGATACTGCACTTTATGGCTTAGTAGGTGTTGGTTATGAGGATTATAGAAATCCTATGTTTGGCAATGAGGATGATGGGTTTTTGCAGTATGGAGTAGGTGTTAAACAGTGGATAACTGAGCAATTTGCTTTAAAAGCAGAAGTGCGACATGGTATAACTTTTGGTGGAGATAATAATCTATTTTATAATGTAGGTTTTGTAATTCCTTTTGGTAAAAAAGAGACAACAAAAATGCCTATCAAGAGTGAGCCTATTGTAATGAAGAAAAAACCTGAACCAAAGAAAATGGTTAAAAAAGAAGAACCTAAGCCTGAACCTGTTGTTATTGTTACACCAAAAGATGATGATAATGATGGAGTAATAAATACTAAAGATCACTGTTTAAATACTCCAGCAGGAAAATTAGTTGAAACAAATGGTTGTATGAAAGTTATAACTTTACATATAAATTTTGATAATGACAAGTATGATGTTCCTAGTAAATATACAGAAATCTTTAATCAAGTTACAGATGTTGTTAAAGAAGATAATAACTATAAAATTTCATTAGCAGGTCATACTGATTCAAGAGGTTCAGTAGCATATAATCAAAAACTTTCTGAAAAAAGAGCAGATGCTGTAAAAAAAGCACTTGTTAAGTTAGGTGTAGATAGTAACATAATTACTACAAAAGGGTATGGAGAAAGTAAGCCAGTAGCATCTAATAATACAGATGAAGGAAGAGCTGAAAACAGAAGAGTTGAAGTATCTTTTGATAAATAAAGGAGAGTAAATGGAAGAAAGTTCTAATATAATTATGAGTTATATAACAGTATATGGTGTTAAGTTGTTAGTTTCAATAGCAATATTTCTTATTGGTAAATGGTTAGCAAGATTTGCTTCATCTTTAATCTTGAAGATGATGAAAAAAGCAGATGTTGATGAAACTTTATCAACATTTGTATCAAAATTGACATATGGAATTCTCATAGCATTTGTTGTTATGTCTGCACTTAGCAACTTAGGAGTAGATACAACTTCATTTTTAGCTATGTTTGGTGCCGCTGGTTTAGCTGTAGGTCTTGCATTTAAAGATACTTTTGCAAATATTGGTGCTGGTATACTTTTGATATTTTTTAGACCATTTAAAATTGGCGATTTTATAACAGTTGCTGGTGAAACTGGTACAGTAGAAGAGATTAGCCTTTTTGCAACTAGTTTAGGAACATTAGACAATAAATATATACTTATTCCAAATGGCTCAATAGTCGGTGGAATTATAACAAATTATTCGAAAAAAGCAACTAGAAGAGTAGATTTGGTTTTTGGTATTGGTTATGATGATGATTTGAAATTAGCAAAGAAAACTTTGGAGGAAATTGGATTCAATGATGAGAGAGTTTTATCTGAACCTGCACCATTTGTAGCTGTTGGAGAGCTTGGGGATAGTAGTGTAAATTTTACAGTAAGATTTTGGGTAAATACACCAGATTATTGGGCTGTTCATTTTGATACTATTGAAAAAGTAAAACTCACGTTTGATGAAAAAGGAATCTCTATTCCTTATCCTCAGATGGATATACATACTAAAAATTAATAAATATAAGATATAATACAGCCTTTATATGTAAAGGCTGTATATGACAATACTTTTTGATTTAGATGGAACTCTTATTGACTCTACGGAGGCAATTTTAGAAAGTTTCGAAGTTGCTTATGATACTTTTGGAGAGAGAGTTCCAGAGTCTGATGATATAAAATCTCTTATAGGATACCCACTTGACGATATGTTTGAAAGACTTGGGGTCAAAAGAGATAAGATGGATTATGTTGATGCATATAAAGAACATTATCGTATTATTTCAAGAGAAAAAACAAAACTTTTACCTTTTGCATATCAGGCTATAAAAAAAGCTTCACAGTTTGCTACTCTTGGTATAGTTACAACCAAAACAGGGAGATATTCACGGGAGTTACTTGAGCATATGCAAATTATGAACTACTTTGATGTTATGATAGGTAGAGAAGATGTGCAAAACCCAAAACCTCATGAAGAGCCAATTTTAAAAGCACTTGATATATTAAATACAGATAAAATTGACACATGGATGATAGGTGATACTCCTTTAGATTTACAATCTGCAAAAAATGCTCAAATAAAATCAATAGGAGTTACTTGTGGGTATGGAAAGAAAAAAGAGTTACAAAATTACACAAATTATGTAGTTACTAATACATATGAAGCTGTTAAGCTAATAAATAGCTTATAAAAACTGTTATGTAATTTTCATATAAATAGTATATACTTTTAAAGTATGTTTCAATTTTGTTTAAAGTTAGATTAATAATAGATAGATAATTACCTATTTATATGATATTAAGATAATCAAAAGTAAAATAAACTTCAATCTAATTAATTGACTTTATATACTTGTATGATAAGAGTATATAAAGTCAGTTAAACAATTAAAATAAGGGAGAAAAATATGGCAAAAGTCATGAAAACTATGGATGGAAATGAGGCTGCAGCTTATTCGGCATACGCGTTTACAGAAGTTGCAGGAATTTATCCTATTACACCAAGCTCTCCAATGGCGGACCATACAGATGTATGGGCAAGTCAAGGAAAGAAAAACTTATTTGGTATGCCAGTTAAGTTAGTTGAGATGCAAAGTGAAGCAGGGGCTGCTGGAGCAGTTCATGGATCACTCCAATCTGGAGCACTTACTACAACTTATACGGCTTCTCAAGGTTTACTTTTAAAAATACCAAATATGTATAAGATGGCAGGACAACTTCTCCCTGCGGTTATACACGTTGCAGCTAGAACTTTGGCAACTCATGCACTTTCTATTTTTGGAGATCATCAAGATATCTATGCAACAAGACAAACAGGATTCGCACTACTTGCTTCAAGTTCTGTTCAAGAGTCTATGGATTTAGCTGGTGTTGCGCATCTTAGTGCTATCAGAGGAAGAGTACCATTTTTACATTTTTTTGATGGTTTTAGAACTTCACATGAAATTCAAAAAATTGAACTTATGGATTATGCAGTGTTTGATAGACTTCTTGATAGAGAAGCAGTTGCAAAGTTTAGAGATGAAGCTCTAAGCCCTGAAACTCCTAAAACTAGAGGAACTGCACAAAATGATGATATATATTTTCAAGGAAGAGAAGCTCAAAACAAATATTATGATGAACTTCCTGATATAGTAGCTGATTATATGGCTGAGATTTCAAAAGAGACAGGAAGAGACTATAAGCCATTTACTTATTATGGAGATCCAGAAGCTGATAGAGTTATCGTTGCTATGGGTTCAGTAAATGAAACTATAAAAGAGAGTGTTGACTTTTTAAGAGAAAAAGGTGAAAAAGTTGGTTTGGTTGTTGTGCATTTATATCGTCCTTTTAGTGCAAAATACCTTTTCAATGTAATTCCATCAACTGTTAAGAAAATAACAGTACTTGATAGAACAAAAGAGCCAGGAAGCATCGGAGAGCCACTTTTCTTAGATATAAAATCTGCATATTATGGAAGAAAAGATGCCCCAATCATAGTTGGTGGTATATATGGACTATCTTCAAAAGATACAAATCCTGCACAAATTTTGGCAGTCTTTAAAAACCTTGAAGCAAAAGAACCTAAAAATGATTTTACTATTGGTATAGTTGATGATGTTACGTTTAAGTCATTGCCACTTGGAGAAAATCTTTCTCTTGGCGGAAAAGGTATAAAAGAGTGTCTGTTTTATGGACTTGGAGCTGATGGAACTGTAGGAGCAAATAAAAACTCTGTAAAAATTATTGGTGATAAAACTGATCTTTATGCTCAAGCATACTTTGCTTATGATTCAAAAAAATCAGGTGGTTATACAAGAAGTCATCTAAGATTTGGACCAAATCCAATTCGTTCAACTTATTTAGTAACTAGACCTGACTTTGTTGCTTGTTCAGTTGCTGCTTATATGGATGTATACGATATGATTGGCGGACTTAAAGATGGCGGTACATTTTTACTGAACTCTATATGGAGTGCAGAAGAAACTGCTAAAAAAGTACCAAATAAATTCAAAAAAATACTAGCACAAAAAAATGCTAAATTTTATGTTATCAATGCTACAAAATTAGCAAGAGATATAGGACTTGGCAATAGAACAAATACAATTATGCAAGCTGCTTTCTTTAAACTAGCTGATATTATTGACTTTGAAAAAGCAAAAGAGTTTATGAAAGAGTTCGCTTATAAATCGTACATCAAAAAAGGTGAAGCGATAGTAGAGATGAACTATAAAGCTATAGATAGTGGAGAAGCTGGGATTGAAGAAGTTATAGTTGATCCTGCTTGGGCAAATTTAAACGATGAAATCTCTTTAGCTGTTCCTGAAAAATACAAGGGCAATAATTATATAGAGTCAATTTGTAAACCTATGAATAAAGCACTTGGTGACGATCTTCCTGTTTCAGCATTTGTAGAGCATGCTGATGGTTCTGCTCAAAATGGTTCAACTGCTTTTGAAAAAAGAGGTGTTGCAACAATGGTTCCAACTTGGAATGAAGATACATGTATCCAGTGTAATCAGTGTTCATTTGTTTGCCCTCACTCAGTTATAAGACCATTTTTAATTGACGATAAAGAGTTTGAAAATGCACCAGAAGGTGTTAAAAATCATACACTAGATGCAAAAGGTAAAGAGTTAAAAGGCTTAAAGTATAAGATACAAGTTTCTACTTTAGACTGTACTGGTTGTGACCTTTGTGTTGAAATCTGTCCTACAAAAGAAAAATCTTTAGTGATGGTTCCTATTGATGAAGAATTAAACAATGGTGAGCAAGAAAATGCAGATTATCTTTTCAAGAAAGTAACATATAAAGATGATTTAGTTAAAAAATTAACTGTAAAAAGTTCACAATTTGCTAAGCCTTTATTTGAATTCCACGGAGCATGTCCAGGATGTGGTGAAACTCCATATATCTCTTTGGCAACTCAGCTTTATGGAGAGCATATGATGATAGCAAATGCAACAGGTTGTTCTTCTATTTATGGTGGATCAATGCCTTCAACTCCATATACCGTAAACGATGAGGGTCATGGACCTGCATGGGCAAATTCACTTTTTGAAGATAATGCTGAATTTGGTATGGGTATGCATATTGCAAATGAAACCATGAGAAGTAGAGTAGCTAATATCATGGTAAACTCTATGGACGAAGTGCCAAATGCTATTTCTGCTCTTTATAGAGACTTTTTAGAGAATAAAGATGATAGAGTAAAAACAGCAGAGATAAGAGATAGATTAGTTCCACTTTTGGAAGAAAATCTTGATATTGCAAGTATTGCTGAACTCTATACACTCAAAAAATATATAGCAAAAAAATCTCAATGGATTATAGGTGGAGATGGCTGGGCATATGATATAGGCTATGGCGGATTAGACCACGTAAGTGCAAGTGGAGAAGATGTAAATATTTTAGTAGTAGATACTGAAGTTTATTCAAATACTGGTGGACAAAGTTCAAAATCTTCACATGCAGGCTCAATCGCAGAATTTACAGCTTCAGGAAAGGCACTTGCAAAGAAAGACTTAGGTCAGATTTCAATGACTTACGGAAATATTTACGTAGCGAGTATTAACTCAAATGCTTCTCAATCACATACATTAAAAGTTATGAAAGATGCTGAAGAATATCCTGGTGTTTCATTGATAATCGCTTATTCTCCTTGTATCGCTCATGGTGTAAAAGGTGGAATTGGTAAATCAGGCAAGCAAGCAGATTTAGCAACAACATGTGGATATTGGCCAACATATACATATGATCCAAGACTTATGAAAGAGGGTAAAAGCCCACTTAAGATAGCTTGTAAAGAGCCTGATTGGGATTTATATGAAGAGTTTTTACTAAAAGAAGTTAGATATAATGCTTTGAAAAAATCAAATCCAGAGCATGCAGCAGAACTTTTTGAGAAAAACAAAAAAGATGCACAGTTTAGATGGAGACAATTAAGAAGATTAGCAGCTGCTGATTTTTCTGATGAGTTGGAATCTTAGAACTTAACAAGGGCGTTTGAGCCCTTGTTTTTTACTTAACTGACCTTACGCACTAATGATACCCTGAGTGGTTTTTGCAGCATTTGAGTACAAGGCACATCGAAGAAGCATAGCCTTAGCTATGCTGATGAGATGTAACGCCGTAATCGAGTGCTACAAAA
>Ga0256842_1003625_pt1 | contig 10179 bp, 13 predicted proteins | sample 4559240metaG_FD_185973 | JGI IMG/M metagenome (GOLD analysis project Ga0256842, IMG submission 185973) | Hydrothermal vent microbial communities from Guaymas Basin, Mexico - 4559-240 | ecosystem: Environmental > Aquatic > Marine > Hydrothermal vents | place: Mexico: Guaymas Basin | collected...
CCTCATGTCCAGGGTTTTGATACAGCGAAAGCGATGCCGCAAACACCAATGGTTCAGCTATCTAACGGTTATCAAATTCCGGAAAGTCAGATTTTTGACCAGGTTGTAACGCAGATCTCCGGTAGCATTAACGGTGAATCGGGACGGATGGTTCTTCGGCTACAGCCTGCTGAGTTGGGTTCGTTGAAACTTGAACTGAAGATTGAAGGGGATCGGGTTCAGGCCCATCTTCATGCTCAGACCCATCAGGTTCAGGAAGTGCTGGAGCGTAATTTACCGCAACTGCGGAGTGCTCTCGCGGAACAGGGATTGAAGATTGACCAATTCCTGGTCAATGTTGATCAACGTCAGGCCGAAGGTCAATTTGAAGGTCAGGCTCAATATCAACAACAAGGTTCCGAAAGACATTCTAATTGGAACCAGCAGGATCTCGAGCTTGAAGAGCAAGCGATTCCTTTAGCCCACCTGATGCAGAACGGTGGCGGAGGCATTAGCCTTCATGTTTAAAAATCTAAAGAAAGGAGAACTCGATGTCAGCAATCAGTGGAATTGATTCCGGTCTAAGCCAGTCACTGAACCAGGTGGAAGGAAAAGGCAATGCCATGGGGAAAAATGATTTTCTCCTGTTACTGGTCGCTCAGTTGGAAAATCAGGATCCAATGAACCCTCAGGATGCGACCGAGTTTACCGCACAGCTGGCGCAGTTCAGTTCTCTGGAACAATTGGAGAATGTCAACAAAAGCCTTGAAGGTCTTGGGGCAATGAGTAGTGAAATGGAACGGATGTCGGCATTAGGGCTTATTGGTCAGAATGTTGTCGCCCAAACCGGAAATTTTCATTTTACTGGTGATCCGGTGCAACTCGGCTACCGCCTTAATACTCAGGCGGAAGATGTCAAAATGTATGTTCTTAACCAGACTGGATCAACTGTGGCAACCATCTCGTCTCAGCAAACTGATCCCGGACAATATTTTATTAGCTGGGATGGTTTGGGCGATTCAGGAATGCCTCTCGAAGCGGGTAATTATTCATTGGCAATCCGTGCTGTCGACAAAGACGATAATCTTTTGCAGGCCGATAGCCTGATCAAGGGGAAGGTGAACGTTGTCGATATGAGTGGGGCAACACCGAAGCTGGAAACCAATGCCGGGATCTTTGCTTTGAATAAGGTTGAGAAAGCGGGGGGGAACCTATGACTGATCGGATTACGATTATCCCGCAACCGATTACACCGGTTCGCTCCCATGTTCCCCGGAGCAAACAACAGGGAACCGTTTCCGGAAAAGGTCATTTTGATCAGCTGTTGCAGAACAAGATTGATCAAGGTTCGGTCAAGTTCTCTAAACATGCAACTGCACGGATGGAAAGTCGGGGCATCACATTTGACGATCATCAAATGAAACGCCTTGAATCGGCAGTCTCTCAGGTAAATGCCAAAGGTGGAAAAGAGTCGCTGGTGATGCTTGATGATACGGCTCTGGTGGTGAGTGTCAAGAACGATACCGTGGTAACGGTTGTCGATCGGGAACAATTAAAGAATAACGTGTTTACTAATATTGATAGTGCCGTGATTGCTTAACCGAACCGGTCCTCTTTGAGGAGGTTCGCAAGCCGCCGACCGATTGACGCGGCTTACAACCAAGGAGTAACAACATGGGTATTTCCAGTTCTCTTTATAGTGGAGTCAGTGGACTCAATGCCAACGCCAACGCCATGAGTGTGCTTGGTGACAACCTTGCCAACGCCAATACCGTTGGTTTTAAATCGAGCCGGACAATTTTCGGTGACCTGCTGTCAAGTCAGGTTTCAGGATCGGGCGGGATTTCTCAGGTGGGTCGTGGGGTCGGATTATCGACCGTCGATACAATCTTCAGCCAGGGAACTTTTGAAAACACCGAAACCAATACCGACCTGGCGGTTGAAGGGGCAGGGTTTTTCATTGTCAGCGATCCCTCAACCGGCAACAGTAACAACAACTATACCCGTGCCGGAGCATTTCGTTTTAACGCCGAAGGCTATCTCATTAACCCGGAAGGTTATAACGTCATGGGTTACCAACTGGACGATAATGGGAATACCGTTGGTGACCTCGTGCCGATCTGGGCTAATACGCAATCGTTTACCCCATCAGGGCCTACGTCCAACATTATTCTGAATACCAATCTGGATTCCGATTCACCTGCAATTCCAGGCGGTTTTGTTGCAACTGATCCAACCAACTCCTCTAATTACGCAACCTCAATCCAAGTATTTGATAGTCTGGGAAGTACCCATCTGATGACGACCTATTTTACCAAAACATCGGATCAGAATTGGGATTGGAATACGGTTGTTGATGGCGGTGAGGTCACCGGTGGTACGGCGGGGGCTTTGGAAATTGTTGGCCATGGTTCACTGGGTTTCGATGCCAGTGGTGACCTGATTCACATTATAGACGAAGACGGGACTCAACACGAACTTTATACGGATGCCGGTGATACCAGTAGCGACCCGGTTTATCCCCGACCGACTGCAACCACAAGTGCTGATGCTCTGGATTGGGTGAATGGAGCGGTGCAAACCCAGCAAATTTCGCTTGATATGCAAACCAGCCAATATGCCAGCCCATCTGTTGTCGTTTCGCAGGAACAAAATGGTTTTGGTACTGGAACACTGGTTAAGTTGAGTGTTGATGAGTTTGGTAATGTTGTCGGTAACTTCTCCAACGGAACCCCACGCATGTTGATGCGGATTCCGCTGGCTAAATTTACCAACCCGAGTGCTTTAACAAAAATCGGCAGCAATATGTACGCCCAGAGCACCACGTCAGGTGTCCCCGTTGTTGGAACGGTCGGTTCTGGTGTTGGCAAGATTTTTACCAATGCGCTGGAACTTTCAAATGTCGATATGGCACAAGAGTTTGTCAAGATGATTACCACGCAACGGGGCTTCTCGGCCAACTCAAAAACCATCACGACAACCGATGAAATGCTGGCTGAAGTTATCAATCTGAAGCGGTAATTCTGATAGGTCAAAATCATGACTCAACAAAGAAAGCCGCCCTGATTTTCAGTGGCGGCTTTCTTTGTATCGATAACCGGTCTTTTTGTGTTTTTGTAACATATTGATTTTACATATATTTAATTTTATTGAGATGGTTTTATTAAACTGGCATGTAACCTGCTTGACAGTTGGTCGATGCCAATTTAAGTCATATGGATGTCATAATTCTGAAGGTTGTTCGACCCAGGAAGTATTTTGGGGACGGATACCAATTTTATACCCGGTTGTACCGGGGTAGAGGACAGATATGGATCTCGCAACAGTTATCGGTTTAGTCGCAGCTTTCGGACTGATGCTTTCTGCCATCCTTCAGGGTGGTTCACTGATGATATTTATCGATACTCCGTCACTTATTATTGTCGGCGGGGGTGTCATCGGTGTCGTTTTGGTGCACTTTCCACTAGGAGATGTTCTTGGGGCTTTTTCTGTTGCTAGGAATGCCTTTTTTCACAAAGCCCAATCTCCTGTCGATACCATAGAGAAGCTGATTACTTTTGCCGGCAAAGCACGGAAAGAGGGAATCTTATCGCTACAGTCTGTGATGAATGAGATCGATGATGAATTTTTCCTCAAAGGGTTGCAGATGGCGGTCGATGGCCAGGAGCCCGAAGCGCTGAAGGATATGCTGGAAAAAGAGATCGAATACGTGATGGAACGTCATGATAAAGGTGCCGATATTTTTGCGACGATTGCCGCTTACGGTCCGGCGATGGGGATGATCGGAACTCTGATCGGTCTGGTGCAGATGCTCCAGAACATGAGTGACCCTTCTTCGATTGGCCCGGCAATGGCTGTTGCGTTGTTGACGACTTTCTATGGTGCTGTTCTGGCGAATGTTTTTGCGACTCCGATTTCGGGAAAACTAAAATTGCGATCCGCCAGTGAGGTACTGAACAAAACATTGGTGACTGAAGGGATGAAAGCCATTCTCGAAGGAGAAAATCCGCGTCTGATGGAACAGCGGTTACATGCGTTTGTCTCACCTAAAGAACGTCAGAGCAACTTTAACTAAAGGCACTCATCATGGAGAAAAAAGTTAAATGCCCTCCACCCGGGGCACCGATGTGGATGGCGACTTTTAGTGACCTTGTGACGTTGCTGCTAACCTTTTTTGTTTTGCTGCTGTCGATGGCCAATATGGATCAGGTCAAATTTAATCAGGCCAGTGATTCTCTGGCCGGTGCATTCGGTGTTCTTGGCAGTAGTGATAAGACCGAGATTACTCAGCCGAAGGTCGTCACTTTTTCACCTGTCAATGACGATTTTACCTCTCAGGTTTATCGCCGGTTGAGAACCAAATTACGGGAACTGAAACTCAATAAAAAAATCAAGCTGGTGAAAGACCGCGGTGCGGTTGTGTTACGGGTTGATGAAGCGGTGCTGTTTGGATCGAATCAGAGTCGCCTGCAGCCTGAAGCGGAACCGATCTTGCGTAAGGTTGCCGAGATGGTTCGTCCATTACCGCTGAATGTGAAAATTGAAGGGCATACTGATGATCGTGGTAACGAAATGAACAACTGGAACCTGTCGGTCAACCGGGCCGTTTCGGTTTTGCGTTTTATGGCGACTAATCAGCTGATTCCGCTGAATCGCATGTCAGCAACGGGTTACGGTTCTCAGAAACCACTGTTTCCCAATGCCAGTGAGCAGGAACGGGCGTTGAATCGCCGGGTAGAATTTGTCCTCGAAAGCCAGGGCGATCCGGATCAGGAGCTTCCTTATCTTCTTGATGCGAAAGACCAGGCCCCATTTTAATTTCAGAGTGAATATTGAATAACGGACGGGAAGGAAAGAACAATGGCAAAAAAAGAGAAAGACGCAGCCGAAAATCCTGAAGAAGGTGGTGGCGGTGGAAAGAAAAAACTCATCATTATTATCGTTGCCGTTCTTATTCTACTGGGAGGTGCCGGAGCCGGATACTTTTTCTTTATGGGCTCTGACGAAGAGGAAAAGCTCTCCCCCGAAGAGGAACAGGCGCAGCTGGAACAACAGGCCAAGCAAGTTGGTCCGATGGTGAGTCTCGAAAGCTTTATCGTCAATATTATGGATGATGAAGAGAGTCGTTATCTGAAAGCCTCGATTACCGTTGAAGCTGATACTCCCGAAACAGCCGCAGAACTGACCCAGCGGATGCCGCAGATTAAAGATGCAGTGTTGTTGCTGGTCGGTAATAAGACCTTCAGTGAGCTGAGCGACCTTCAGGGAAAAATCCAGTTACGTGCCGAGTTGATTAACAAAATCAACAGTATCCTGCCTAAGGGCAAGGTTAAACGAATCTATTTTACCGATTTTGTTGTCCAGTAAAGGGCCCCGCTGTGGAAAAAATACTCAGCAAAGAAGAAATTTCCGACCTTCTGTCGGCAGTCAGACATGGCGACATCGATGTCGAATCGGTCGGTCAGGAGGATGCCGGTGAAGCAGGTGGCTCCCGAGCCGCTGCAGCGGAAAGCTGCAACCTGTTCAAATCTTCTTCTTCGGATAGCTGGAAACTTAAAAATTACGATCTGATTCTCGATAGCTTCGCCCGAAACTACGGATTATCGTTGTCGACTCGTTTTCAGCGGGCAGTCAATATGAAGCTTGAAGCGATGGAATCGATGACATTTGATGCCTTGCTGCAGCGTTTATCGGGGCGGGGTGCTATCGGTGTCCTGCAGCTTGAACCGCTTATCGGTGGCGGGCTGGTGATATTTGATGAACAGCTTTCGTTCTCACTGGTTGAGATGGTGCTTGGCGGCAGTTCTGACAGCCAGACCCCGGTTCCAAGTCGCAGTATGAGTGCCATCGAGCTGAACGTTATCCGTGAAGTGATTGCTTCGGCCTGTCCTGAGTTGAACAAAGGATTTTCTCAAATTGAAGAGATTCATTCGTCCTTGGTTGAGGTTGTCAGCAACCTGAGGCTGCTCAATTTTGTTGAACCCGAAGTCGGTGTGGTTGCGGCTCGGTTTAAAGTTACGATCGATACCCTTGAAGGGGATATTACTCTGGCGATTCCTCACACTGCACTGGAGCCGTTGCAGAAAAAGCAACAGGTGAAAGCGGTGCCGGTCAGCCCGACACAGAATACGAAATGGCGCTCGGTGGTGTGTGATGAGCTGGAACATATGGAGATTGAGCTTGAAGCGCAATTGGCAACGTTGTCATTGCGGGTTCGGGATATTCTCAATTTCCAGGTCGGGGATATTATCGATCTAGGTTGCAAACCTGATGCCCCACTCAAAATTATGGTGGAAAAACGTCCAAAATTCTTTGGCATGGCCGGAGTTCAGGGCGGTAAAAAGGCGATTCGCGTTATGGGGCGAATCCCTCACGGAGGATAGATGATGACGGATGGAAATGTTGAAAACGGACAGGTCGATACTGCAGATGCAAAGGAATGCTTTGACGAGCGGGGAATTGATCTGCTGCTCGATATTCCTTTGGAAATTTCGGTTGAAGTTGGTCGCTCACGAATTTTGGTGCGGGATCTGCTGCAGTTGCAGGAAGGATCGCTGGTCGAACTCGATAAACTGGCAGGGGAACCCCTTGATCTGTATGTCAATGGTCGGCTGATTGCCCGGGGTGAGGCAGTGGTTGTGAACGAGAAGTTTGGACTCCGTTTGACCGATGTCGTCAGCCCGGCTGAGCGGATTGAAAACCTTGGGTAATCTTTAGCGTGAGAGCACAGATGATGCGACTGTTAATCCCTCTTTTTCTATTTATTGCTCAGCCGGTCTTTGCTGCCGAAACAATCGCGGCTCCCAGTTTTCTGGGATCGTCGCTGAAGATGGCGGCAGCACTGGTCTTTGTGATTGGACTGTTGTTGTTGCTCTATGCCGCCAGCCGTAAGGGTTTTGGTGTTCTGCCGCAGAAAAAAGGGGGACTGATTCAGGTTCTTGAGACCCGCCCGCTGGGTGGTCGCAAGTTTCTCTGTGTGGTGAAAGTCCGTGGCGAAGAACTACTGCTGGGTCTGAGTAATGACCGGATCGAATGTCTGACCAAGTTGGAATCCGGTGAGTCCTTTGCTGAAACATTGCAGCAGGTTGAAGAGGAGTCGTCATGAAGCTCAAGTTGACTCTACTGATTCTTCTCCTGCTGGTGCCGTTGGGAGTCTGTGCTGAAGGATTACCGACGATTACGGTCGGCATCGGACAGGCAACCGATCCGGGTGAGGTCTCGACAGCACTTCAGGTATTGATTGTTCTGACAATTCTTTCGGTTGCCCCGGCTATTTTGCTGATGACAACCGGTTTTACCCGGATTGTTATTGTTCTGTCGTTTATGCGTCAGGCGATTGGAACCCAGTCGGCACCGTCCAATCAAATTGTTATCGGGCTGTCACTTTTTCTCACATTTTTCGTCATGGCTCCGGTCTTTAATCAAATCAATGAACAGGCATTGCAGCCTTATCTCGAGAAAAAAATCGATCAACAGCAGGCACTTGATCTCGCCCTTCAACCGATGCGTCAATTTATGTTTTCGCAGGTCGGGGAAAAAGATTTGCAACTGCTGGTCGATATCTCCAAATCCCCCCAGCCCGAAAATCAGGCTGATATTTCGATGATGACGCTGATCCCTGCGTTTATGCTTTCGGAGTTGAAGAGGGCGTTTCAGATGGGGTTTCTGTTATTTGTTCCATTCCTGGTGGTTGATATGATTGTTGCGTCGATTCTGATGTCGATGGGGATGATGATGCTGCCGCCGATTATTGTGTCACTGCCGTTTAAAATCCTGCTGTTCGTTCTGGTTGACGGCTGGTCGCTGATTATCGGTTCGCTGGTGCAGAGTTTTGGTTAGGAGAGAATTATGACCCCGGAATATGTTGTCGGTATCGGTCAAAAAGCCATTGAAACAACATTGATGTGTGCTGCCCCTATGTTGATTGCTGCTCTTGGAATTGGGCTGGTGATCAGTATTTTTCAGGCGGCGACCCAGATCAACGAGCAGACGATGACGTTTATACCAAAGATCATCGGTGTTTTTGTCACCCTGCTGATTTTCGCACCGTGGATTCTGCAAAAAGCAACCGGGTTTCTCATCTCAATCTTCAACCAGCTCCCAACGATTACTCCGTAACCGGGCCGGACGCATGGATCTGCCAAATTTTTCACTCCCATTAATCCAGGGCTTTCTGATCTGTCTGGCACGGGTTGCGGCGATGTTCGCGGCCATCCCGGTTTTCAGCGGCAGCCAGGTTCCCTTCCAGATGCGTCTAGGTGTCGCTGTTATGTTTGCGATGATAACGTATCCGGTGGTGCAAGATTATATTCCCCACGAAAGCTTTACCATTCTTGGCTTCGGGCTGGTTGTCGCAGCTGAAATCGTGCTGGGACTGCTGGTTGGATTTCTGGCGCAGCTGGTCTTTATGGCTGCCGAATTTGCCGGATCGTTAATCGGTTATCAGATGGGTTTTGCCGCTGCCAATATCTTTGATCCAAGCACGCAGTCGCAGGTTGCGTTGATCTCCCGTTTTCAGGGGATCTTTGCCATCCTGTTATTCCTTTCTCTCAACATCCACCACCTGTTTCTTGAAGCGATTGTTGCCTCCTTCGAAATGCTGCCGCCGGGAAGTCTCACTCTATCGGGTGGTGCCATTCCAATGATCGTCGAAGTTGCCAATCACTCGTTGGTTCTAAGTTTGCGGCTGGTCGCTCCGATTCTGGCGCTGTTGATTCTGTCAACGTTGACCCTCGGTGTGATGTCGCGGGTATTCCCGCAGCTCAATGTCTTTATGATCTCCTTCCCGGTCAATATCGGTATCTCGTTTATTGTCATGGGACTTACCTTCGGGATTGTCTCCTCCCTGTTGAAAGAAGAGTTTTTTTCCCTTCCGGAACGGTTCTTGCGTCTCTTTAGTCTGATGTAGCTGAATAAACAAAAAATTGACAGATCCATGCTTCATTTGAGGGGCGGTCTCTCTGTCGATATTTTGTTTCAGACAAGGAGAGATCAATGGCCGAAGACTCCGGTCAGGAACGGACAGAAGAAGCGACGTCCAAACGGCGGGATGATTTCCGTGAAAAAGGTCAGGTCGCTCAAAGTAAAGAGGTCGCAACCGCCGCACTATTGACAATGTCGCTGATGCTCTGGGTTTTTTACGCCCGCTATTTCTGGGCTGATCTGGAAGATCTCTACACTGCATTGCTGCGGATGATGGCCCATTTCCGGGTCACACCATTGTCGGTTGTCAACCTCGCCTGGGAAATGGGTGCTGTCATGGCAAAATTGCTGTGGCCGGTTTTCCTGTTGACGATGGTTGTCGGTTTTCTCTCCTCCTTTCTCCAAATTGGTCCGCTGTTTTCAACCAAGGTTTTTCAACCCGACCTCAGTAAGTTTGACCCGATCAAGGGAATGGCGAAGTTTGTTTCTAAACGTTCAGCTGTCGAACTGGTCAAGTCGCTGGCAAAAATTTCCCTGATTGGCTTTGTCGCCTACCGAACTGTTGCCAATGAATTTGATACCGCTCTCACCCTGTCTCTTCTCGATTTGAACCAAACCCTGATTTTCCTTGGCAATGTTGCGTTTCTGGTTCTGGCAAAAACCTGCGGCATCATGATTGCCCTGGCCGTGATTGACTTCATGTTCTCGCGCTTTGAAATGGAACAGAAGATGAAGATGACCAAACAGGAGGTCAAAGAGGAATTCAAGGAGACCGAGGGTGATCCGCAGCTGAAAGCCCGGGTTCGTTCGGTCCAGCAGGAGATGGCACGTAAGCGGATGATGGCTGAAATCCCGACGGCCGATGTTATCGTGACCAACCCGACCCACCTGTCGGTCGCCATTGCCTATAAGCGGGATGAGATGGACGCCCCGCAGATTGTTGCTAAAGGGGCCGATCACCTCGCCTTCAGAATCCGGGAAATTGCTAAAAAACATCAGGTTCCTATCGTTGAAAACAAGCCGGTGGCACGGGCCTTGTACAAGCAAGAGGTGGGAGACGAAATCCCCGAAGAAATGTTTACTGCTGTGGCTGAATTGCTGGCCTATGTTTACAGCTTGAAGAAGAGTTAACTACTTGAAAATTAAAATATAAATTTATTTTTCAAAATGAATTCATCCAGGAAATGATTAAGCCAAAAGCTTGACATCACCCTGTCAGAATTCAGTCTTGACGGAGAAAACATGGCAACAATGGAAGGAATCCTCAATAATCGCTGG
>Ga0256842_1003626_pt1 | contig 10179 bp, 5 predicted proteins | sample 4559240metaG_FD_185973 | JGI IMG/M metagenome (GOLD analysis project Ga0256842, IMG submission 185973) | Hydrothermal vent microbial communities from Guaymas Basin, Mexico - 4559-240 | ecosystem: Environmental > Aquatic > Marine > Hydrothermal vents | place: Mexico: Guaymas Basin | collected...
CTGATATAAAGAATATGCCCTACGATATTTATATCCCTAAAGATAAAATAAATAATGATATTAAGGACGGATATAAAGCCATTGCTCGCATAACAGAATGGCCAAAACACTTAAACAATCCTTATGGAGAGATTATTGAAGTATTAGGTAAACCCGGAGATAATGATGTTGAGATGAATTCTATATTAGCAGAATTTGATTTCCCCTTGTCATACCCTAAAAAAGCTTTACGAGAAGCTGATAATATTACTGAAGAAATTTCGCAAGAAGAGATTAATAAGCGCAAAGATTTCCGTGATATATATACTTGTACTATAGACCCGAAAGATGCCAAAGACTTTGACGATGCTCTTTCTATTCGAAAACTGGAAAACGGAAATTGGGAGGTAGGCATTCATATTGCTGATGTATCATACTATGTATTGCCAAATTCCGAAATAGAGAAAGAAGCCTATAAAAGAGCTACATCAGTATATCTAGTAGATAGAGTTATTCCTATGTTACCTGAAAAGCTTTCAAATAAAGTTTGTTCTCTTCGTCCTAATGAGGAAAAACTTACTTTTTCGGCTGTTTTTGAACTTGATGATAATGCAACCATTATTAACGAATGGTTTGGTAAAACAATTATTTTATCAAACAAAAGATTTACTTACGAAGAGGCTCAAGAAATTATTGAAACAGGTAAGGGAGATAATAATAAACAAATTCTTGCATTATTCTCTTTATCGCAAAAATTACGTGATGCCAGATTTAAAAATGGAGCAATTAATTTTAAATCTACCGAAGTGAAATTTGATGTTGATGAAAACGGAAAACCAATTGGTGCACACATCAAAGAACAGAAAGAATCAAACAAATTAGTAGAAGAGTTTATGTTACTGGCCAACAAACGTGTTGCCGAAAAAATTGGTCGAAAAAGAGGTCGCAATACGCCTAAAACATTTATATATAGAGTTCACGACAAACCCAGTCCTGAAAAATTAGAAAAATTTGCTGATTTTGTTAATCGTCTTGGATATGACTTAAAACTTGACTCACGAAAAGGACTAGCAAAATCATATAATGACCTATTTACACAAGTAGCAGGCAAAGGAGAAGAAAATATGATAGAGACTATTGCTATCAGAACAATGTCGAAAGCCGAATACTCTATTGACAACATTGGTCATTATGGTTTAGCATTCAAATACTATAGTCATTTCACTTCTCCTATTCGACGTTATCCCGACTTAATGTTACATAGACTCTTATATAAATATCTACAAAAAGAACCATCAGTAAATCCCACTGAATATGAAGAAAAATGTAGACACTCTTCTGATATGGAAAAAAAAGCTACTGAAGCTGAACGTGCTTCAATAAAATATAAGCAAGCAGAATATTTTCTTGATAAAGTAGGATTGGAATTCAATGGCTTAATCTCAGGCGTGAGCAAATGGGGCTTATTTGTAGAATTAAACGAAACAAAAGCAGAAGGTCTTATTCCTATGAATGAAATGGGAGATGATTTTTATATTTTAGATGAAGAAAATTATAAAATAGTAGGTAAAAGATTTGGAGAAGAATATTCTCTAGGAGACCCTATTAGAGTTTTAATAAAAAGGATAGATTTAAATAAAAAACAAATGGATTTTTCTTTAGTATAAAAGAATTAACTTAATAAAAAGGAGCAAGAATAATATCTTGCTCCTTTTTATTAAGTTAATTTTTTATATGCCTGCCACCATCTTTCTGGGATTTCATTTGAGGCAGCTTTTTTATAATCATCGTAACTACAAGGTATAATGTAATGACGCTCGTATTTTTTTTGTACATTTTCAGGCTCTAATACTTGCATCCACCATCTATTAGTCTTCTTGCTTTTATAAAATATAATATCATCAGTACAATCATCAATCTGAACATGGTAAATGATAAAATTTTCATCATCCACATTAGGTGATTCAGCACGTCGATGATAAAAACCATCGATAAAATACCATATCATTTCAGCAACAAGGAAAGAAGTTTGACCATTAGCGTCTTTAGTAGGATTAACCTCGTAAAAACCAGCAGAAGTCAATTTATCAGACATACCAGCATACCAACATAACCTACAAGCCTCTTCACCATAAAACCCATTTGGAGACGCATTATTATTTCCCCTTGCATCAGAAGAACGTATAGCAGAAATATCAAATGAAAGCATATCTGCATTTCTCAATAAAGGCTCTACTTTTTTGATATCTGCATGAATATCTCCTAATCTATAAATATCAAAAAACAAAGCCTCCATAAGATCTATCGATTCTTGTTCTACAAAATAGGTTTGATATCCAATATTAGTAAAATTAAATAGATAACTTGGTTGGTATAAAATAATTTTACTTAGATATGAAGTAGAGTCCATACTTTGTTCAGAACTACCTAAATCAAATTTAGGATCAATGGCAGCTATATTAATTATTTGACCATTGTTTTCATATGCCTTATAATTTGCAAATGTTAAATCCTGACTACCACCTATAATTAAAGGAAATACTTTATGACGTAATAAAGTACTTACAGTAGAGAACAATGCATAATATGTATCATCCACAGTATCACCTCTTTTAATATTTCCAAAATCTACAATTTTAGGAGAATAATCACCTGTAAATAACTTATAAAGCTGCTTTCTAACTTCATCAGGAGCATTAGCGCATCCTAAATTATTTATCGCATTTCTATCTTCTTCAACGCCAATAATTGCAATATCATAGTCTGAATAATCAGGAAAATTATCTTTATCAGAAAAAATATCTATTACATCTCCGAAACGCGTTCTCTTCTCCCCAAAAGAATACCAAGAAACATCTATCGGGGTAAAATAAATGGATATATCCATAAGTTCTTTTTTACTACAAAATATACACCTGTTTAATACAGGAAATAAAATTTATTTTTTCTTGGTTTTACGTGTTGTTTTCTTTTTAGTTCCTGTTTCTTTAATAATTTTTTTACAGTCTTCTATCGACAACTCTTTTGCGTCCACATCCTTTGGTACTCTATAATTCTTTTTCTCGAATTTAATATATGGTCCCCATCTTCCATTAAGAACCTCTATACCCTCCTCTTCAAACGCTTTAATAAATTTTTCTCTATCCTTCTGTCTCTTCTCCTCAATCAATTCAATTGCTCTTTGTTCGGTAATAGAATCGATATCTTCCCCTTTAGGTATAGAAACAAATTTACTTTTATGTTTAACGTAAGGCCCAAAACGTCCAACAGCCACTGTCACATCAGCATCTTCGTATATACCAATAACTTTAGGAAACTTAAATAACTCCAATGCTTCTTCTAATGTTATTAGCTCAATACTTTGATTTTTTCTTAGACCGGCGAATCTAGGCTTTTCTTCATCATCAACATCTCCTATCTGAGCCATAGGCCCATAACGACCTATTCTAACGGAAATATTTTTTCCTGTTTTAGGATCTACCCCTAATATTCGTTCGCCTTTTACCCTATCTGAATTCTCAATAGTGAATTCTACTTGTTTATGAAATGGCTCATAAAACTCGCTAATCATTTCATTCCACACTTTCTGGCCCTTTGCTATTTCATCAAACTCTTCTTCAACTTGAGCAGTGAAATTATAATTCATGATATTCTCAAAATGCTCTATTAAAAATTGCGTAACAAGAGAACCTATATCAGTTGGAGATAATTTCCCTTTGGAAAATCCTGTCCTTTCTTTTTTCTTTTCTTCACATACTGTACCATCCTTTAAAAGGAATTCCACATACTCCCTTTCCACACCTTCTATCTCTCCCTTTGTAACATATTGTCTTTTTTGAACAGTAGAAATAGTAGGTGCATATGTAGAAGGACGACCAATACCTAATTCTTCAAGTTTTTTAACTAATGAGGCTTCTGTATAACGAGGAGGAGGCATTGAAAAACGCTGTATTGCTCTCATCTCATTAAGTGTCAACACCTCTCCTTTTGTTAATGGAGGAAGCATTCCTTTTTGTTCTTCATCAGTTTCTTCATCAGTTGACTCAAGATACACTTTTAAGAAACCATCAAATTTCACCACTTCTCCTTTAGCATGGAATTGCTTTTCACTTTCAGAAACTGCAATTTTAACAGTAGTACGTTCTAATTGTGCATCAGCCATTTGTGACGCTATCGTTCTTTTCCAAATTAGCTCATACAATTTCTTCTGAGCAGCTTCACCTGTTGCATTTCTATTATTTATATAAGTAGGGCGAATTGCTTCGTGAGCTTCTTGAGCTCCTTTATTTTTTGTTGTATATTGTCTTGATTCTGAATACTCTTCTCCATACTGAGTTATAATCTCATCCTTAGCTGCATCAATAGCAAAAGAAGATAACAGAGTAGAATCGGTACGCATATAGGTGATTTGTCCTGATTCGTATAACTTTTGCGCCAAAAGCATTGTTTTAGTAACACCATAACCTAATTTTCGAGAAGCTTCTTGCTGCAATGTAGAGGTAGTAAAAGGAGCTGCAGGATGTTTCTTAAATGGCTTTTTCTCTATATTTGAAATACTAAAATTCGATCTATTACAAATATTTAAAAACTCTTCTGCTTCTTTTTTTGTTTTAAAACGTTGCGGTAATTCTGCATCTAGGGTAGTTTTCTTACCGTTATTATTAATATAAAACTTTGCTACAACTTTATATGATGAAACAGAAACAAATTCTCGTATCTCTTTCTCCCTTTCAACAATAAGACGAACAGCAACAGACTGTACACGTCCAGCCGAAAGAGAAGGCTTTACTTTTCTCCATAACACAGGAGAAATCTCAAAACCAACCAATCTATCAAGTACACGACGCGCTTGTTGAGCATCAACTAAATTATTATCAATACCGCGTGGATTCTTAATTGCATTAAGAATAGCTTTTTCAGTTATCTCATGAAAAACGATTCTTCTTGTCTTCTCATTCTTTAATTTCAAGGCTTCAACTAAATGCCAAGAAATAGCTTCTCCTTCACGGTCCTCATCGGACGCTAACCAAACAGTCTCTGCCTCCTTAGCAATCTTTTTTAATTCGGAAACAAGTTTCTTTTTATCAGGCGAAACTTCATAAAGTGGTTTGAATCCATTCTTAATATCTATACCCTGATTCTTCTTCATTAAATCTCTTACATGCCCGTAACTAGACATCACCACATAATCTTTTCCTAAAAATTTCTCAATTGTTTTCGCTTTTGCAGGTGACTCGACAATAACTAGATTCTTTACCATATTTTTGTTCCTTGCTATATTATTAGTTGATGATACTTTTTGCAAAAGTATAACAATAATGTAAACTTTTTAAATTCTTTATTTCAAATAAAAAAAGTTTACTGTTTTGTAATTCCCATATTTATGTAAATTTGCATCCATTTTTATATAATATATAACATATCATTATTCATTTAATACCAAACCATTACAGTAATGAAACAAAAGAAAAAATTATATATAGAAACATACGGATGCCAGATGAATTTTGCAGATACTGAAATAGTAAATTCCATTTTATCTGACGATGGATATACTCCAACTACTGATATTAACAATGCTGACATCATCTTTCTTAACACTTGTGCCATTAGAGATAATGCAGAAAAAAGAGTTAAAAAACGTTTACTAGAAATAAATTCTTTAAAAAAGAAAAATAAATCTCTTAAAGTAGGTGTATTAGGATGTATGGCAGAACGTTTAAAACAACAATTACTCATCGACTACTCCTTTGTCGATATTATTGCTGGACCTGATGCATACCGTAATTTACCAGAACTAATCAACATCACAGATTCGGGACAGCAAGCTATTAATACAATATTATCACAAGACGAAACTTATGGAGATATCAATCCTGTAAAAGTTGCTGACAATGGTGTTTCTGCTTTTATCTCTATCATGCGTGGATGCGAAAATTTTTGTACTTATTGTGTAGTCCCTTACACTAGAGGTAGAGAACGTAGTCGTGATCCGGAAACAATAGTGGCTGAAGCTAAAGACTTATTTAGTAAAGGTTATAGAGAGGTTACTCTTTTAGGTCAAAATGTAAATTCATACATATGGGAAGGAGAGGATAAAACAACTTTCCCTCAGTTAATGGAAAAAGTAGCTGAAGTGTCGCCTGATTTACGAGTTCGTTTTGCTACTTCACATCCTAAGGACTTATCAGACGAATTAGTTGAGGTTATTGCCAAAAATGAAAACATCTGTAATTATATTCATCTTCCTGTACAATCGGGGAGTGATAGAATACTAAAAAAGATGAACAGAAAATATACTACTGAATGGTATCTAGGTCGAATTAATAAAATAAAATCGCTAATACCCGATTGTGCTATCTCTACCGACATTATTGCCGGCTTCTGTTCCGAAACAGAAGAGGATCATAAAGACACTCTCTCTATTATGAAAAAAGTCGGATATGATTACGCTTTTATGTTCAAATATTCAAACCGCCCAGGTACTGTTGCGGCAAAACGTTTCGAAGATGACGTTCCTGAAAAAGAAAAAAGTAGACGATTAACCGAAATAATTTCTTTACAGCAAGAATTATCGTTGGCAAGCAATAAGGCTGATATTGGTAAAACTTTTAAAGTACTTATCGAAAGTGTTTCTAAAAAATCTGCAGATCAATTATCTGGTCGTAACTCTCAAAATAAAATGGTAGTATTCCCTCGAAAACAATATAAAATTGGAGATTATGTAATTGTAAAAATAACTAATTGCACTTCTGCTACACTTATTGGAGAAGCTGAATAAGCTTCTCTTTATATTTTTTATATAATATCACCAAAAAACTATATTTTATTTGAAAATATAGTTTTTTCTGTTAATTTTGAACCCTCAAATCTTATAACAGGTATAACAGTAAACATACCTTTATTATTATTTTATAATAAAAATCAAACATTTCAGCCCAATGAAAAAGAAAAACAACCTTTCTTTTACAGTTATTTGTATCTCCCTCTTTTTGCTATTTTTCACAGCATGTGTACCACAAAAAAAGATCAAATACCTTCAATCCCCTATTGAAGAAAAAATAGAAAATACAGATACAAAAAGTTTTAAAAATGACCGAGACTTATCCTACAAGATTCAATCTGGTGATAACCTTTACATTAAAGTATCTAGCCTAGATCAAAAAACTAGTCAACTATTTGATAATAACAATAATAACAACAACAATGTATTGAATAGCGAAATGGGTGTATACCTTAATAGTTATACTGTTGACGACAATGGAAATATTAATCTTCCTGTGATAAAACAAGTTAATGTAAAAGGACTTACGATTAAAGAAGTAAGAAACACTCTACAAAAAATCGTAAATGAATACATTGTTGAAGCAACTGTTTTTGTTAAGATGGTAAACTTTAATGTGACATTACTTGGTGAAGTACGACGACCTGGAAAATATAAAATATATCAAGATAGAATAAATATTTTCGAAGCTATTGGTATGGGAAATGATTTAACTGATTTTGCTGATCGTAAACGAATAAAACTCATTCGCCAAACAAAAACAGGATATGATATTCATTATATCGATATGACAAAAAATGATTTATTAGAATCTAAATACTATTACTTAATGCCTAATGATATTGTTTACGCAGAACCCCTAAAGGTTAAACAATTCGGTTTTTCAACATTCCCTTATTCAATTATTTTCTCAACAATTAGTGCTACATTACTAATATTAAATTACATGAAATAATGGCAATAGAATTAAACAATTTTAATGATTTTAATCAGGAAGAGGAAACGATAGACATAAAAGCTCTATTCATTAAACTTATCAATAATTGGTATCTTTTTGCCATTACTGTATTAATAGCTCTTGTTGTAGCCTTCCTATTTAATAAATATACTACTCCTGTATATAAAGTGGAAACAACTGTATTAGTACAGGACGAAAAAGGAGCACTATCGGCACAAGATTTAATTGGGTTAGACATAGGAAATAATAAACAAAATGTCGAAAATGAAATAGGAATATTAAAATCTTATTCTGTTGCAAACAGAGCAATAAAAGCATTGGACTTTGAGGTATCTTATTTCAGCGAAAACAATTTCATCTCTCGAGAATTATACAAAAAATCTCCATTCAAAATAATTTTTGATAAGTCACATCCTCAAATTGAAAAGACTCCTTTTTATGTAAAGATAACCAATGACAAATATTGTTATATCACAGTAGAAGGAGACAATATCTCAACATATAATTATGACAAAAACATCTCAGAAAAGCTTGATAAAGAATTAATTATTAACTTATCTAAACAATTCCCTCTTAATTCATGGATTGAAAGCGAGTATTATAAATTCAAGATTGTTTTAACTGACAATTATTCTTCTGGACAAAAAGAAGATACACAATACTATTTTACTTTTAATAATATAAATGACCTTACTATATTCTATCAAGGTTTTTCTATTGAACCAATTAATCGTGAAGCTTCAATATTAAAACTATCTTTAGAAGGGGAAAATGTTGCTAAATCTGTTGACTTTCTAAATAAAATCACAGAAGTATATCTTAATAGAGGGTTAGAAAAAAAGAATCTTATAGCTACTAACACTATTGAATTTATCGATAATCAATTAAGTTTAATACGCGATTCTCTTCAAAACTCTGAAAAAGAGTTGCAAGATTTCCGTACCGAGAAGCAAATCATTAGCGTAGATTTTCAAGCTCAACAATTATTTCAAGAGTTACAATCACTCCAGAAAAGCAAAGCTGAATTAATGATAAAATCACAATATTATCATTATTTAAAAGATTATATCGCTAATAACACTTCTACTGATTATAAAAATATCGTAGTACCTTCTGTAATGGGTATTGAAGACCCTGTATTAGGTGGTTTAATTAGTCAGTTAGCAGGGTTATATGCCGAAAATGCAGAATTATCTTATAACTCGAAAAAGAAAAATCCATTAATTAGTATTAATGAGTTAAAAATCAGGACAACAAAATCTACTATCTTCGAAAATATCAGCAATGTTATTGAGACATCAAAAATAACTATTGCCAGTATTGATAAAAGGATTGATGATTTCACAAACAAAGCCTCTTTTTTACCTGGCACACAACGACAATTATTTAATATAGAGCGTAGATTTAAGCTTCAAGATGCTATATACACATTTTTAATGGAAAGAAGGTCTGATGCTCAAATCACTAAAGCATCTAATTTACCCGATAACGAAGTATTAGATATAGCCAGAGAAACAGCTGCCACACCAGTGTATCCTAAAACAGCTTTAAACTATTTAATTGCTTTGTTAATAGGATTAATTATTCCTGTGGCATATATCTTTGGTAAAGATTTCTTTAACGATACTATTAACAGCAAAGAAGATATAGAAAAAATTACTGACGTACCTGTTGTTGGTCATATACTACATAACACAAAAGATAATCTTGTAGTACATACCTCTCCAAAATCTTCTATTTCCGAGTCATTCCGTTCTGCAAGAACAAACTTGAACTTTATTGCTAAGGGTAAGGAAAAACAAACCATATTAGTTACTTCTGTGGTGCCAGGAGAAGGAAAATCATTCATAGCAGAAAATCTCGCTGTTGCATATGCTTCTTTTGGTAAAAAAACTCTTTTACTAGGTTTTGACTTACGTAAACCAAAATTATATAAAGACTTAAATCTTAATAACACACATGGTTTAACAACAATTATTGTTGGTAAAGATAATATTAAAGAAGCTATACAAAACCCACATGTAGAAAATCTTGATGTAATTATGGCAGGTCCAATTCCTCCTAATCCGGCAGAACTTATTGCTTCTACAGAAACAGAGAAAATATTTGCCGAATTAAAAGAAGAGTATGATTACATTATTATTGATACGCCTCCTGTTGCACTGGTAACAGATGCCTTATTGTTGATGAAGTATGCCGACAGCAAAATTTTTGTTGCGCGTCAAGAATATTCAAATAAAAAAGCATTTAAAAATATTCTTAGCGATATATCGAAACAAGAAATAGATAATATGGCTATTCTACTTAATGATGTTAAAGTATCTAAATCATCATACGGATACGGATACGGATATGGGTATGGGTACGGTTATGGGTATGGTTATGGGTATGGATATTATAGCGACGATAAAGAACATGAAGAATCATCTTTCTGGCAAAGGATATTCAATAAATAATA
>Ga0256842_1003627_pt1 | contig 10176 bp, 9 predicted proteins | sample 4559240metaG_FD_185973 | JGI IMG/M metagenome (GOLD analysis project Ga0256842, IMG submission 185973) | Hydrothermal vent microbial communities from Guaymas Basin, Mexico - 4559-240 | ecosystem: Environmental > Aquatic > Marine > Hydrothermal vents | place: Mexico: Guaymas Basin | collected...
AATATGCTCTTTTGCGCTTACCTCTTTATAATTTCCCCTCTCATAATCTTCCATAACTTCTCTGTATGCAAGTTCGAGTTCGTTTTTTCTAAGCTCTTCATACCTTTCAATATCCATTACCACAAATTTTTTTTTGCCTCTGAAACTTATGATGATTTCGTCAAATTTTTTAAGTAGATCCTCAAAAACCGAAACCCCTCTTTTTTTCACTTCGTTTGCGGTTATTACCATAAGAATTCCTTTAAGAGTATTTTTAAGAGTATTTTACAGTGTATTGTTAAAGAAGTCAAATATTGAAGTTTAATGAAAAAAGTAATATAATAGTAAAAAAAGTGAAAAAAGGTGAAAGAGGTGAAAGAAGGTGAAAATGAGCGCAGCGAACCCGGCCGCTTGAAAAGTGGCGGGGGAGGGTGAAAAATAAAAACGGAAGATAATAAGGGTTTGAAATGAGAGAGATAATTATAAGAGTTGAAGACGATAAAGTGGAAAGTATAGTGAAAAGCATTAGAAATTCGGGAATTGAGATAGAATCGGTTGATGAGATTATAAGTTTCGATGAAGCAAAAAAAGGGTCGCGCAGGCTGTGGAAGAGTATAGAAGCGGGAGAATGAAGACCTATACTGAAGAAGAGTTTGATGAAATAATGAAGAATTACCGGGCTAAATATGATAATTGAAAAGTCTCAAAAGTTTAAAAACTCCATACAGAATATATATGTAGATTACATTATAAGCAAAGACGGAATTAATAGAAGTAAAAATTTTTATAAAGCGGTAAATAAAAAAATTAAGTTATTAAAATTCATGTCTTATAAATACCGAAAATCATATTTTTTCAGAGGATACAATTCTTGATATTTTCAAATGGAGGGAGAATGAATAAAACCGGATTAATAGTAGGACTTGTTTTGACGATTCTAGGTATATACAAAATCGATATGATTTTAATTCCGACACTCAATTATTTCGGGAAATATATTTTTTTTATAGCTTTTAATATTTTTGTGTTTTGGGTTTTATGGATATTTTATAAAAAATTTAACGGCAATTTGAAAATATTGATGCCGCTAATCTGGGGGGCGGTAATACAGCTTTTGGGGGTTAAGTTTGGGTGACGATATGATAATTAGGATTGAAAAATGAAAAAAATATTGTTTTTTTTGGTGTTTATAAGTTCTTTTTTAAATGCTAAGACTTTGGTTGTTGATAATAATCCGGAATGTTATTGGACACTGTTAGTTAAAGTATGCTTTTCTTGTAAAAATACTCTTAATCCATATACTACTATCCATGATGCAATAAATTCTGCAAATAATGGAGACACTATTGAAATATGTCCGGGTACGTATAATGAAAGTGTTAATATTAATAAAAATGATTTGACTATAAAAGGAGTGGATGGGCAAAAACCAGAAGACACCGAAGTAAAAAATGATAATGATGTTTTTACAATTGCTGCTGCTGATATTACTCTTAAAAATATGAAAATAATTTCAAATAATGGGATTGGTATTTACGGCAATTGGAATGGAATAGGCGAACACATTTTTGAAGATCTGATTGTAGAATCAAAAAAAAGTGGTATTAAAATTGATCATGGTAATAAGCAAATATTTAAGAATATTAATATAACAACTAATGAAGAATATGGAATTTATCTTTCTTACAATACACAGGGTGCTCATAAATTTGAAAATTTGAATATAACTTCGGATAAAACTTCTATATATTCAAACTACGGAGGAGTTTTATTTAAAAATTTGAATTTAACGTCAAATAATGGAAGAGGTATTGATTTTGATAATTCAAATGCTGATGTAAATTTTACTGATATCAATATTACAAGTTCGGATATCGGAATTCATGCAGGCTATGGGGTAATAGGTGCACATATTTTAGAAAATTTGGATATCAATTCTACAGGAGGTGACGGAATATATTTTGAAAATGGATTTTCAAAATTAACAAAAAGTAAAATAACGACTGAAAAGAAAGGAATAGTGTTAGTCCCGGATCAAGACACTGAAATAAGCAATATAAATTTACATACGAATTCTGATATAGGTATTCAGTTAAATTGGTCTAATTCACCGCAAAATATCACTATTAAAGATTCCAGTATTTCAGCAGGCGGGGACGGTATATATACTAACAATTCTCATCAGATTTTACTTGATAATTTAATAATTGACGGAGCTAAAAGAGGTATTTATTTACCTTGGAATATGAAAAATATTATACTTCAAAACAGTGTTATAAAAAATACAAGTGATTTTGGATTATATTTAGATGCTGACATAGCAACACCGGCACAAATTTTAAACAACTGTTTTTACGGAGATAGAGAAGTTAAAACAAACGGATGGGATGATTCTCATTCCCATCATTTTGACGGAAATTATTATGACGGTGTAACGGATAGTAATGGAAATGGATATATAGATAGTGAAGATAGCGATAAATTAGAAGGTTATATTAAAGATTTTAACTATAAAGAAAGTTGTCATCATAATGCAATTGAGGCGATAATAAATTATAGAATGGATGAATGTAGCTGGGATAATGATTCAAATACATATGAAATTAAAAACAGTGGTACTTTAGGGAATGAAAATAATGCCACTTCTTTGAATAAGGCAAATACTATTGATGATGGGAAAATTTGTAGAGGAGGTGATATAAAATCTACTGAGAGTGAAGATAAAGCATTATTAATAAAAAACAATTTTAATTTACAAGAAGAATATACTTTAAGTGTTTGGATAAAATTTCCATTGAATTTATCTGGGCATAAAGATTTTGATAGTAGAAGAAATAGAATTCTTTATTATTTTAATATTGCTGATAGGATAGGAAGCACTAACGATTATATATATTTTAGTTATTACAAACAAGGAAATAGGGAAAGTTGGAATTTAATTGTTTCTGATGATAATAACAATGATTCATACTCATTAAATCCACAGGATTTAAACGGATGGCATATGCTTACATTTGCTGTAAGTACTTCAGGTACTGATTTTTATTTAGATGGAAATTTAAAAAAGACATTTACCACCCATCCTAATACAAGTAAATTGGGACTTCTTTTTAACAGTGACTATGGAGCAGATAATGATAATGAAGCAAACGGGCAGTCGATAGGTGCGGTTGTAGATGAATTTAAAATTTTTAATAGAGATTTAAATAAAAATGAAATAAAATTTATTTATGATAATGAAAAAAATGGTAAAAATTATGACGGAAATGAAAGAAATTGTATAAATTGTAATAATTTAAATCAATGCTTTTTTGACAATTTTAACAGGAATGAATTAGGCGATAAATGGAAAATAATAAAATCAAAAAATTACACGCCAAATATTCAAAACGGAAAATTATACTTGACTAATAATGATAATTCTATTTCAGCGGGAGTTTCATTAATAGGAAAATTTCCTGCAAAAGATAATTATGTAGAAATAGAATTTGAAGAGAATGCTTACGACGATCAGGGAGGTGAGGGTGCAGATGGTGTTGCTATTGTTTTATCGGATGCTTCGATAAACCCGGTTGCTGGGGCATTTGGTGGTTCACTTGGATATGCCCAGAAAAAATATGGTCAAAGCGATTGTGATGATCCGAATGGATGTCCTGGATTTGCAGGCGGATGGCTTGGAATAGGACTTGATGAGTATGGAAACTTTTCTAATCCGACAGAAGGTAGAGAAGGTGGACCCGGTAGAAAACCTGACAGTATTGCAATAAGAGGTAAAGGGGATGGATTAAATGGATATGAATATATTGACGGGACAGAATCTTTAAGTCCGGGAATTGATGATAATAGAAATAATGATAATGAAAATAATAATCGATATACTTCTAATTCTGCCTTGCATTATAAATATAAAATTATAATTGATACAAGAAATAATAAAACTTTAATAAAAATATATAGAGACACTGGAGAGGGATATGAGAAAATATTAGAAACTGATGCAAGCAATAATGGCGAACCTCCGGAATATTTTAAATTTAGTTTAACCGGTTCTACAGGCGGAGCTAATAATTATCATAATTTTGATAATATTAAAATTTCAGCATTAAATTGTGGGACTATAGGAGAAGAAGAAACAAAAAATTATAAATTCGACGCATGGGATACGTTTAGGGATGAAACAGACAGATTTATTTCAACTAAGATAGTAAATAAAAAATTTAATTTGACTTTGGCTGAATATAACGGAAGTGCTTATAATGATGATTTTAACGGAACGGTTTGCAGCGCTCTTTTTGATGAAGATAGCAAAAATAGAATAAGTGAGTGGAATGCAACGCATTGGAGAAATAACGATGATATCAATAAAACAAATATATCTTTTAAAGTGACAAAAGCCGTAAAAAAAGCAAAAGTTTATATTTATTGGATTGAAAACAGTTATGTATCAAACGACAGCTGTAGCGGACTTTTTAATCATGAAGGAAATGAAACGAATTCCACAGATAATTTTGCAATAAGACCAAAATGTTATCGTATTGATATAACTCCGAACCCATTGCGTGCTGGGGTAAGTTTTGACATAAATGTTTCAACCGATTCCAGACCTGATGAGTATAATGGGACTGCAAAAACTGAAGCGAATATTACCGATAATTCTAAAAAATGTGTGAATAAAGATGCAAAATTTACTTTAACAACAATTAATTTTAATAATGGAGAGAGCAAAAATAGTGCAAAATTTGATGATGTGGGGATTGTGGATATAAATATCAGCGATAAGTCTTGGGCTGGGGTGGATAATAATGATACGCCTAAGCAATGTGATGAAGAGGGTAATGGGACATATATTTGTGTCTGTCAATCTGATATTGATAATCTTCAAAATATTAAAATAGTACCTCATCATTTTGAAATAAATGCAAATTATCAAGATTATGATACAGATGCTAATTTTACTTATATAGATGAAAATTTAACTTTATTTTCAAATTTAAATATCAATATAACCGCTAAAAACGAACAAAATGAAACTACTGAAAATTATAATAAAGAATGCTATGCAAAAAATATCGATATAAATATTTCCCATAATGATGCCAATGCGTCAAGAATTATTTACAGGGTAAAAGATAAAGAGGGAAATATTGTTGAATATGATATATCAAAAGACGAAAATATAAGCTTTACATATGATAAAAACAATTTTACAACCGATAATAACAGATCAACTTCAGTTGATGTTTATCTCAATTTTGACAGAAATATATCAAAACCTGTAAATCCGTTTGAATTTAACATTACAAAAATAGATGTAAACGACAGCGATTCTAACGGAAGTTTGGATTTTGGAAAAACTGCAAGATATTATTATGGGAAATTAATACTTAGCGATATTATAGCCACTCAAAACGATTTTAATAAAAGTTACAATTTTGTCTTGTATGATGAAAATGAGAGCGATAATTTAAAACCAGATAATTCAAAAGAAATAGAATACCACTGGTATGAAAATTTTTATCATCAGAAAAAAGACGGAAATGTGAGTGATAGTGAAATTGTGGTGAGCAGCGATTATAATGCTTCAAATGCAATAAGTGGGGTTGATGTATCGGTTGATCAGGATGAAAAGGGGGTTGTTACTTTTAAAGTATCAAGAAGCGATTCAAATGTTAAATTTGCAGTTATTCATCTTTTAGGTCCAAATCTTAAATGGCTTTGGTATTCAAAATTCGGGGATGAATACAATATTTCAAATGATTCTACGTGTTTAAACCATTTTTGTTTTACAATAACCTGGCAGAATACCCACGCTCCGGGAGAAGTGGGAAGCGGTAAATTCGAAGGCACTGAATCCAATGTTACAGATACGAATTCGACTAAAAGAGGGGTTAAGATATTTAGGTAAAATAAAGTTAGTTGATGTTATTGAGGTTAGTTAAGGTTTTTAAAGTTTGTGTTAATAGTTATAAAAATAACTTTATAACCTCTAATAACCTTAATAACTAATAAATTATATCCATATATTGTCTATCAGTCTTGTATCTCCCACTTTTGCCGCAATTAAGACAATTGTATTATTCGGCTCGATTTGTTTAATGTAATTAAAGTCCCTGTCAACAAAAGCAATATACTGAAGTTCGTCAACGTCAAGAATTTCAAGCATTTCTTTTTTAATTTTTTCTATATCCGTTGTTTTAGAAGAAAGTTTTGCGGCTCTTTTAAGGGCTTTTGAAATGCTTAATGCTCTTTCTTTTTCTTCTTTGTTTAAATATATGTTTCTGCTGGAAAGCGCAAGTCCGTCTTTTTCTCTTTTTGTTTCGCATTCCACTATTTCGATATCAAAAAAGAAATTTTTCACCATCTGTTTAATCAGATACAGCTGCTGGGCGTCTTTTTTGCCGAAATACGTCCGGGTGGGACGGATGATGTTGAAAAGTTTATTTACAACCTGTAGCACTCCGTCAAAATGTCCAGGGCGGTTAAAGCCTTCTAAAATATATCCCTTTACTTTAGGAGCTTTAATTAAAACTTCATCGTTTAAATACATATTTTCAGCATTCGGGGTAAATACCGCGTCAACTCCGGCACGTTTACATATTTCAAAATCTGCTTCGAGGCGTCTTGGATATTTGTCCAGATCTTCACCGGGTAAAAACTGGGTGGGGTTTACGAATATTGAAACTATTACATAATCGTTTTCTTTTCTTGCTTTTTCTATTAAACTTAAATGTCCCGCGTGAAGTGCTCCCATAGTCGGGACGAATCCCACAGTGCCCTTTAAGGTTTTAACATATTGTATGGCTTCTTTTGGTGAATTTAAAATTTTCATAAAGCTCCTTTTAGTAAAGAGTATACAGTATTCAGCGAACAGTTTTTTAGTTATAATTATATTATGAAATGTATAAATTTAAAAGTATGGAAAAGAAGCTGAGATTAAGTGCGGATATTTATATTTATTTTAAAAATTGTAAAGATTTTGGCTTTAAAGATCAGATTACACGTTCTTCTTTATCAGTAGCAAGCAATATCGCTGAAGGTATTGAAAAAGATTCAAAAAAGGAAATTAAAAGATTTCTAAATATTGCACAAGGTTCAATAGCGGAAGCTATTACACAGGTATATATTGGAATGGAAATTAATTATATTAAAAAAGGAATCGGGTTTAAGTGGATAAAGGAGTATAAAGAAATTTTAAAGATGATTTCATCTTTAAAAAAAACTTTTACTGAAAACTGAAAACTGTATACTGACATCTAAAAGGATAAAAATGGAGTCAAAAGAATATATTATGCTGCTGAAAAAACTGAAAAACAAATATAAAGGTATTGAACTAATCGGAATAGTGGGTTCATATGCAAGAGGTGAAGCGACTAAAAGAAGCGATATGGATATTTTGTATCAAATTGACGATGCTTTTTTATATGAAGTGGATCCTTTGCAATTTTTTACTTATTTGTATGAAATAAAAAGTGATATTGAAAAAGAATTGGGTAAAAAAGTCGATTTGATTGATGTGAGTACACTTAACTCTATTGCTAAAAAATATATGCTTAAAGATAAAATAGATGTGTGAAAAAATAGAATTTGTGTTACAAAGAATTGATTTTATATTTCAAACCGTTGAAAAAGCCGGATATGTAACGAAGGCTTTGGAGGATGAAGTTACATATAGAGCTGCAATTTTGATGCATTTATCACAGATTGGGGAAGAGATGAATAAAATAGATGTTGAAATTCTTTCGAAAATGGATTTACTTTTGGATGCAAAAGGTGCGTATGATGCCAGAAATTTTATAGTTCATAGTTATGAAGGAGTGAATTTGGCATTGGTTGAGAGAATAATAAAAGAGAAACTGCCTGTTTTGAAAAATAAATTTTATAAATATTTAAAAGAAAACTGTAAAGGATAAAAATGGATGCATACGAATATAGTGAGTTAATTAAAGACCTTGAAAACAAAATAGAAAACATTGAATCAATACTAAAACCTGAGAAACTTGAGGCAAGGCTTAAAGAAATTGAAGAGATGGAAAACGATCCGGAGTTTTGGAACGACCCTAAAAAAAGTGCAAAAGTTCAAAAAGAAAAGAACGCGATTTTAAGAAAACTGGAAAAATATCAAAAAGCAAAAACCGCACTTCAGGATAATAAGGATATGTTTGAACTGGCAAGCATGGAAGAGGATGAAGAGACTCTAAATGAAGTGTTTGAAGATGTGAAAGAGCTTAAAAAAATAATCAGGGATTTGGAAATTGAAGTAATGCTCAGTGACGAAAACGATTCAAAAAACGCCATTATTTCAATTCACCCGGGTGCGGGAGGGACTGAATCTCACGACTGGGCAAGCATACTTTACAGAATGTATCTGAGATATGCCGAAAGAAGAGGCTGGAAGGTTGAGGTGTTAGACTATCAGGCCGGGGATGAAGCGGGAATTAAGGATGTGAGTTTTTTAATTAAAGGTGAAAACGCATACGGATACCTTAAAGCCGAAAATGGAATTCACAGGCTGGTTAGGGTATCTCCGTTTGACAGCGGCGGAAGACGGCACACATCTTTTGCTTCTGTTCAGGTTTCACCCGAAATTGACGATGATATTGAAATAGAAATAGACCCTAAAGACATAAGAGTAGACGTTTTCCGCGCAAGTGGGGCGGGTGGACAGCACGTAAACAAAACTGAAAGTGCGGTAAGAATTACACATATCCCGACAGGTATAGTTGTAGGATGTCAAAATGACAGAAGCCAGCATAAAAACAAAGAAATGGCTTTTAAAATGCTAAAATCAAAACTGTACGAGCTTGAGCTTGAAAAAAGAAAAGCCGAAGAAGACGGTAAACCCAAAGATGAAATGGGATGGGGGCATCAAATCAGAAGTTATGTCCTTTTCCCGTACCAGCAGGTAAAAGACAACAGAAGCAACAAGGCATATTCAAGGGTTGAGGACATACTTGACGGGGACCTTGACGAAGTGATTGAGGATGTATTGATTGCCCAAAAGGAACAGGAAACTTGAAAAAAGCATTAACTTTAATCGAACTTATTTTTACTATTGTAATTATTGCGGCGGTATTTACGACAATACCGAAAATTATATACGTAAGCAATAAAAGCTTGGAATTTTCAAAAAAAGAAGATGCAATATTTAATATGATGAGTAAAATGATGGATATATCGCTTAAAGAATATGATAAAAAAAATACCGAATATGATGATATTCTATTAACGGGTCAAAACCCGCCTTTATATTTAGACTGTAATTCTTCATACGGATATAGAAAAGGAGGGTTTAAAGGCAGCAGGAATTGTTTAAACAGGATTGAAGAAAGCAGCATTCCCTCTAACAGTGACGGTGAGTATGATTATATAGAAGGGTATAACGGCGTTGAAGAAAACACTACCAGAAACGGCCGCACAGAATATACTCTAAAAATAAAAGTCGGATATACAGACGAATGGGACGAGAGTAATTATAATAACGAAAATTTGAATTTTGATTTTACAAATAAAAGTGATAATACAAAAACTAATATAAAAAGAGTTAATATAACTGTTTCTAACGGCAGTGAAGAAATCTCGACACTTAGTTATTACAGTGCGAATATAGGGCATATAAGAATAAACGGTATGCAATGGTAAAAAAAATAAAAGTGAAAAATCATAACAACCTTAACAACCTCAAAAACTTTAACAACTTTAATAACTTTAATAACCTCAAAAACTTCAATAACTTTAACAACTTCAAATCTTCATTTACTTTAATTGAAGCAATTTTTGTAATTGTTATTTTGGCATTTATTTTAATAGGAGGCTTTCAGATTTTAAGCAAATTATATATCAGAAATTATATCGCAAAGCAAACTTCAAAGTTTGAATTTCAGTCCCAACAGACATTGGATCAGGTTGCGCAGCTTTTGTATTACAGGGTGCCTTTAAGCGTAATAGGATATAATCAGCAAACGGGTGATTTTAAATATATCGGTGAAATTAAGAATTCGGATAATTATCCTGTCCTTGAATGGATAGGGTATTTGAACGATGCCATGCAAGAGAGGAATCTGAGCGGGTTTATAGATTTATATGAAAGTCGCAAGCCTGTTATTAAGGCGGTTGATTTTAACAGCGGTTTTATTAACAAAATACTTCAAAACAAATATAATACGGATAAAAATTTAAAAGATTTGACTTCGATAATAT
>Ga0256842_1003628_pt1 | contig 10175 bp, 7 predicted proteins | sample 4559240metaG_FD_185973 | JGI IMG/M metagenome (GOLD analysis project Ga0256842, IMG submission 185973) | Hydrothermal vent microbial communities from Guaymas Basin, Mexico - 4559-240 | ecosystem: Environmental > Aquatic > Marine > Hydrothermal vents | place: Mexico: Guaymas Basin | collected...
ATGGTATTGTTCATATAACAGGAGGAGGGTTTTTGGAAAATATTCCTCGAATACTTCCAAAAAGGTGTAAGGCAGTAATAAAAAAATCTGCCTGGGAGCCTCATCCTATATTCAGATTTGTGCAAGAGATGGGAAAGATATCTGAGATAGAGATGATGAGGGTTTTTAACAATGGCATAGGTATGATATTAGTAGTTAACAAAAATGAAGTTGAAGAGATAATTGGGAGAGTTAAAGGAATGGGTGAAGATGCCTATCATATAGGCTGGATAGAAACAAGAGAGGAGGAAGAAGATCCTGTTCAGTTTATTGAATAAGCCTAATATCCTGATAAGCGCGTGTTTGTTTGGAGAAAGATGTAGATATGATGGAAGAAGTTCTTTTAACAGATCTGTAGATCTTTACAAAAATGCAATAAATCTTATTAGCTTCTGTCCAGAGCAGATGGGAGGTCTTCCTACACCAAGGCCAGCTTCTAATATATTTGGTGGAGATGGCATGGATGTGCTTTTGGGCAGGGCAAGGGTTATAAATGTAAAAGGAATTGATGTAACAGAAAATTTTAAAAAAGGTGCATATATGGCTTTGGAGCTGGCCCGCGAATTTCAGGTATCAATAGCTATAATGAAAGATAAAAGCCCATCTTGCGGAATAAATACACCTTATTGTGAAACTGATTCTGGCAATGGTGTAGGTGTTACAGCAGCCCTGTTTAAACTGTATGGTATAAAGGTCATCGAACTGGGAAAGGATGAAATTTTATATTTCAGCATATCTTTTGTGAGACAATCTACTAAAAAAGAGGGGGTAATAAATTATGCTGAAGATTGATGAGCTAAGCAAGATGGAGCTGTTTAGAGGTCTTCCCAAGGAAGAGATAGAGGAAATATCCAAGATATGTGAGGTGTTAGAGTACAAAAAAGATGATATCATATTCCATGAAGGAGAAGATGCAGAAAGGATATTTGCGTTGCTGGATGGAGAAATAGAGCTTTATATTCAGCTTTCCACCAGGCCTGATAGAATTCCTCTTTCCATCATAAGTATGCCGTATGATACCTTTGGATGGACTGCATTGGTCCCTCCTCATTATTACACCGCTTCTTCTATGTGTAGGAAAGATACAAAGGTAGCTGCTATAAATAGAGTAGATCTTATAAACCTGATAGAAAAAGACCCTACTATTGGAATGAATGTCTATAAAAAGATAGCATCAGTTATAAGTAAGAGGTTAAGAAATTGTCGTGCCTTGTTACTGAAGACTATTTATTAAGATTCCGTAATAGTATTCCGCAAAATTTGATATGTTCCAATAAAGGGGTAAAAGGGGCATTTAATGCCCCCTTTACCCTTTATTTGTTATCCTACCACCTTCAGGAACGGAGCAAGCACCTTTACTAGTATTAAACTTACAACTCCAACAGTAATTGCTGCCACAAGTCCTACCAGAAATGGCTTTACTCCGAGCTCTTTAAGTCTCTTTATATCTGTTCCCAGTCCTACGCCTGCCATAGCAAGAGCAAGAAAATGTCCTGCCCAGTGATTTATAAATTTACACAGACCATGCCAGGATTCAGGACTGCTGAACATCGCCTTCTTTACTATTAAAAAGTCTCCCAAGGATCTTATCACTGCCATTCCCAGAAAGCCAATGATAAACATAGGAAAGAGCTTTACAATACTGATCTCCTTTTTTTCTGCCATCTGCCTTCTGGTATAAAAGTAAGCTCCAGCAGGAATCACAATTGCCATAAAGGTATTTCTCACGAGTTTGGTTACAATCGCTACATCCATTCCAGTAGGATGAACTCCTTTTGTGATCCAGAGCTGGTCATACATAAGTCCAGCACCAGCCACCTGTGCGGTTTCATGTATAGCTGTTCCCATAAATATACCGGCCTGGATATGAGTCATTCCAAGCACAAGATGGGTAAGGTACGGGTATGCGAACATCACTACAAGACCAAAAAGTGTTATAGTACCAACAGCATAAGCTATCTCTTCTTCTTTTGCATTTATAGATGGACCTATTGCGACAATAGCTGTAGCACCACATATTCCAGTACCAACTGCAATCAAAGTTCCAAGTCTCTCTGGTAGGTTCAACTTCAAAGCCACAGCGATTGTAAAAAGACAGCCAACGCAGATGCAGACGAATACTATACCAACAGCGAGCATTCCGATCTTAAGCACAGCAAATATGCTTAACCTGATTCCCACGAGAATTATCCCAAGCCTTAACATCTTTGCGAGGCAAAAACTAATTCCCGGGTACATCATTTCAGGAACTGAGATGGTATTTCTTACTGCCAATCCTATGATAATAGCTATCATAATACTGCTTATAGGACTTTTTTTCAGATGTAGCAAAACACCTATAAGATCATGAATGTAAACAGCCAATGCAGTGATTACTGCTGCTAAGATAAAACCTGGGATCAGGCTTTTTACATCCTGAGTTCCAAATAGGAAATGTTTTAACTTGGATTCATTAGGCATACTCACCTCCTTTTATTTATAATAATAAAAAATTACTTGCATTTTTCACATACTACAGGATTTTCCTTATAATAGCTCCATTCAATCCATGAGCCATCATAGTTGTGAAGCTTGTTCACATCCCACCCCAGCATGTAAAGGACAAAAATGTTTGTTGTAGTCCTAACTCCTGACTGACAATAAAATATCTGATGTTTATTCCTATCCACACCATGTTTTTTAAGGACCTTCTCTACTTCACTTGCTGGTTTAAATGCTGTTGGCTTTTCACCTTTTTTTACAGGCATCTTGAGCTCCTTCCAACACCAAAGCCCAGTTACCCAAGGAATACGGCCTTTTCTGTATGCACCTCTCTTAAGCTTTTCTCCTGTCCACTCTTTTATTCCTCTTGTATCCCATAGTTGAACATCAGGATTGTCCTTTGCCCTCCAAATATCTTCCATATGGGCTGTCCAGCCAGGAAGTGGATCTTTTGCCACAAAATTTCCTACCTTTTTTGGCTTTCCTTTTTTAAAGTGATCCACGGGATATCCTGCTGCTTTCCATGCCTGAAATCCACCATCTAACACCTTGCAGTCTCTTTTTCCATACAAGAAAAATGCCCACCAAAGCCTTGTGGCATCATATTTGTGATCATAGATCACTACAATGGAGTCATTATCAATACCAAGTTTTCTGACAAATTTCTGAAAATCTATCCTGTTAAGTATCATGCCCTCAAATGGAAAAGGTTTATTTTCTGGTGGTTCATAATCAGGTCTCCACACCCTTATGGCCCCAGGTATATGACCACCCAAGTATTGATCTATCCTTGCAACAGCAAGAACCACAAGTTTAGGTTCTTTTTTGTCCATAAGGGCCTTTAACTGCTGGGGCGTTATAATAACATTGTCCCTGACATAGCCCTTGTATCCTGCAAGGGCTGTGCCTCTTACAAATAAAAAGAAACCACAAAATACAAATAATAATAAAAGCCTTTTGTTACTACTACTGTTACTCCTCATAAAACACCTCCTTTTATTTTTTTTATTTTTTTATTTTTTGAAATCTTTTTTTCAATTTCCACCTATTAGTCCATTTTATCAATGGATTTGGCGGAGGCTTTAATCTAAGCTCTTTAAGGTTAGGGCTAAAAATAAGATCTAATACATGAAAGACAGGCTTTTTTACAAAAGCAAAAGTAAGCAAACACCCTGCACAATATACAAGATAGTCATTTGTAGATTCATTAGCTCTCTTTTTTATTACTTCTATAATAAAGTCACGATTTGCATGAAATGCCATACCGCCAGCACCGCAACATCTCGTCTTTTTTCTCGAATAATCAAGTTCTTCTATATTATAATTTAATTTTTTTACTATATATCTTATACTTTCATGAAGATCTTCTTCATGCCTTGTAACACAAGAATCATGAATAGAGAAAACTATATCCTCCTTTGCCAAAGGCTCTGGTACTCCATGTTCTGCTATAATATGATAAACAGTAGTAAGCTCTAATTCAGGAGCAAAGTCTTTAAATGTATGATAACAGTCGGGACATGCCAGAATTACTTTATTTGTTCCAAGTTCATAAATTGAATCTAAAGTATTCTTTAAGATTTTTCTAAAATTTTCCATATCTCCCATAAGATGAGTAGGAGCTCCACAACAATTAAGTACAATACCTACATTGGAAATCTCTTTTCTAAGATAATTATATGTTTTTAATACTAAATCAGGGGAATAACTAGGCAGAGCACAACCAGGGAAAAATACCCATTCACATTTTTTGGTTTCAATATCTGGAATATTCAATGTAAAATATTTAGATGTTCCCCACTTTTGATTGGATATAATAGATTTGTGCTTTGACAAAGGAGCAAGACTAAGATGAACTAACTTTTCTCTAACTTCCATACAAAGTGTTCCTATATTCAAATTTTGAGGGCATACTGTCTCGCAAAGACTGCAAATATTACAAGTATAAGGTATTATTAACTCATCTTTTTTAAGAGATTGAAATTGAGCAACAAGCTCTTTTGGATTAAAACAATAGTTTTCTAAAAAACTACATACTTTAACACATCTTCTACATGTTGGTCTTTTACAATCACATTGAATGCAACGTTCTGCTTCTTTAATAGCTGTTTCATGATCAAATTTAGGTTCTATCTCAATAAATCTTTTGACCTTCTTGACATCAATTGGCTTTGTTTTCCAAGGTCTGATTTCATATGGAGTATAATTTACCTTACCAAATCGAATATAAGTATCTATCGCAAAAGCTGCCTGACGCCCATGAGCCAAGGCACCTATCACAGTGTCTGGTCCACTTACTACATCTCCACCTGCAAATATACCCGGCATGTTGGTCTCTAATGTGTTTGGATTTACATCAATAGTATTCCACTTAGTAGTTTTTATATGTGAATTCTTAATACTTTCTAAATCTGTAGTAAGTCCTATAGCAATTATTACTTGATCCACTGGGATCTCGAATTCAGAACTATCAATAGGAATAGGATATCTTCTTCCGCTTTTATCATATGAACCAAGGTCTGTTTTTATACATCTTATTGCTTCTACTTTATCCTTTCCCAATATTTCTACAGGAGCAGTAAGGATTTCTATTTTTATTCCTTCCTCTTCAGCTTTTTTTATCCCTTCTTCATGGGCAGGCATCTCTGCCTTTGTCCTTCTGTAAAGAATCTTTACCTCTTCAGCTCCAAGTCTAAGTGCTGTACGTGCCACATCAATTGCTATACTGCCCCCTCCTATTACTGCTATATTCTTACCTATATTTATGCTTTGCTTGGTATTTACTTTTTTTAGAAAATCTATTGAATAAAAGACTCCGTTTAAATTTTCACCTCTTATCCCTAATCTAAAACTCTTTTGGGTGCCAAGAGCGAGGAATATAGCATTATAATTATTTTTTAATTCCTGAAGAGATATATCTTTCCCCAGTTTAGTATTTAACTTCACTTCTATTCCCATCTTGGGAATAAAAGAAAGCTCTTCTTCCACTATGTCCTTTGGAAGTCTAAAATCTGGTAAATATAGTCTAAGAGCACCTCCTAAGAAGGGCTCTGCCTCATATATTGTTATTTTATATCCTTTTTTTCTTAAATAATATGCTGCCATTAAACCAGCAGGACCTGATCCAACAATGGCTATTTTGGCATTTTTTTCCTCTTTGACACTCACATCCACAACATATTTTTCAGCCTCTGTTATAAATCTTATAAGTGAAGATATAGCTATGGTTTTATCTATTTCTATCCTTTTGCAAACATTTTCACATAATCCTACACATACCCTTCCCAAGATCTTAGGAAAAGGCACAGTTTCAAGAACCATATTTAACGCCTCTTTAAATTTCCCTCTATGGATCAAAGAAATCATTCTACGGTTATCTATATGAAGAGGACAAGCAGTTTGACAAGCTGGAGGTTCATTTGAAAGACATTTCTTTATTATTTCAGCTGAATAACCCAGATATTTATTAGTATCTTGCTGTTTTTGTTCCTTTTTTCTACTCATCTTAACTATCATCTCCCTCGGTACTTATATACACACTTATATACATCTATCCATACAAACTTTAAACCACTCCCTTTATAAAATATAAAGTTTTCCTTGATTTACTGTTTATAAAAAATTTTGCGATATTATATAACACAAATAAGGACATAAATGTCAATAAAAAGATAAAACTATTAGGTAGATAGGTATAACCTATTTACTGTACACAATCCCAGGATAAATAATATAAGGGGGAGATGGATCTTTGTATACATCTTTGTATACAAAGAGTGTTTTTATAGTAGATGAGAAGTGATGCTATTGTTTTGTCAATATTTAAAGTTAAATTTAAAATTTCTATAGAGTCTATAGAGAAAAAATTTTTCAATAGAGAGAAAGTCGAGTTAAAGCTGCAATAATAGAAACTTTCAAAGCTGACAGAGTACTACAATATATCTCTTTGAGAGAGTATTCATCTAAAGATAGATAAAAATTTTTACTGATATTGTATAAAAAAAGATTATAGTTATCCGCATAATTCTATATAATACTTGGTGCCTTTTAAAAATTTTTCTATCCAGCTTTTGGCAAAACTTATTTTTTTTTACATAGCTTATTCCATGCTTTTGATATAACTTTTTTCATTTCATCCAGATTTTTTATAAAAACTAAAGAAAGCATTCTTTTTATACTTTTCCAGATGTATTCAATAGGGTTTAGCTGTGATGAGTAAGGTGGAAGATAAACAAGGTAAATACCTAACTCGGCTGCTTTTTGTTGTACAAGTTTGCTTTTATGCGATAAAAATGTTGTCTATTATACCAATGTGAAGCTGTTTTTGCTTAATTAGTTGTGATTACAGATGAAAATCTTCCAAATTCCTTGCACATCTTTTGAGTTGATGGTACCTTTTTATAATCTATTTCTCTCTTTATGTTTTAGTTTTGGGTGGCCTTATTCATTGTAACTTCAGACCACCCATTATTTTATAGTAGGAATTATAGAATATAACCCTCTTTGTCTCTTTTATAGGCAAATGATATTGCTAACAATCCAGAACTTATAAGTATAATTGATGAAGGAATTGGAACTGGAGTTCCACCTGTAATATGTATACAAGTAACACCTATTTGTTTTCTTCCATGATATTCTCCTCCCCATGTCATAGTATGAGGGCCTGGTGTCCATGTATCATGTATATATATAATTTGTCCTTCTGTATCATATCCATAACCTAACATGGTATGTCCCTCTACATGAATAATGACAGGTCTTCCACTGTCAATTTCACTCATAAAATCATTAAAGCTAAAGCCACCAGAAACGTATGTATCTACATATTGACTAAACATAGTTTTATCATGTGCTGGGTCGTGAGTTCCATATCCACAAGAGTCTATATACTTCCAAATTCCATAGAGCCCTGAACCAGTTTGTAATCTAAGATTATATATGTCTGCTATATAGAGCCGAGATGAGCTCAAAAAAAATCCAGTAAATCCATTAGGATTATCAACAGAATCCTGACTTGTCCCCATAAAATCAGCAAGGCTGTTAAAGTCGTGATATGGTGGAGGAGCATCGTCCCCTTTTGCTCCATACCCTTCTCTATAAAAATCAGCTATATGTTCAGGACTTGCTATGATATATTGAACATTATACTGCCATTTGCCAGGTATGCTCTCGAAAGTACTAAGTTCTGCTTTACCTCCAGGAACTAAGTTATCATATCTTAAACCATCATATCCATGAATATCATAATAACCAATGAGCATTCCAACAGCTGTGGGAGAGCATCCATACCACCACTTATAATCAGGAACATCGGAAAGAATTACTTGTTTTGCCTGCAGTACACTAATTTGAGAGATAACAAGCAAGAATAACAATAATAAATTTACAAATATTTGTTTAATACTTATTGTTTTTATCATTTTAAACCTCCTTTTTGCTTTATTTGAAATTATTTATTGTCTTTATTCTTCTGTTCGGAATATAGGAAGAAACTTTCGGCAGAGTTCCTTTAAACTAGGCGGAGTAGAATAGGGATATCCAAAGAAAGACAAGGATGAAAGCTCCCTTTTGGGATATCCAGAAAACTAATTTTTCGAACATTATTTTTTTCTTGACGAAAATTATTAGTTAGCGAGTTCGGGTATGGTTTTGAGGATGTTTTTTTGTATACAAAGGGTGTTTTTTATGGTAGATGAAGCAGCAATTCTCGGTGAGTTTGTAGAGGTAGTATTTTAGGTAGTATTTAGAAGGAAACTCAAAAAAATAAAAAGTCTTTAAAAAGCTCTCCAGCCATCAAGGCTTTCTCTCTTTCACAGATATCTATGCTTATAATCTACTTTTTACCTTCAAGCGATATCCCAATAGCAGAGTATGGTAATGGTATAGGAATATACAGATGACTTTCAACAATTCTCGGTGAGTTTGTAGAGGTAGTATTTTAGGTAGTATTTAGGTAGTATTTAGAAGGAAACTCAAAAAAATAGAAATTATTTTTTCGTAAAATTTGTCAAAAAAGATGTATAGAGAAGTTATCTAAGTGCTTATTATGAGAGTAAAAAATCAACAAAGTTGACCAGTTTCTGACCGAGAATTGCTGCTATAATATGTTTGGCATCGACAATAATCCAAAACTATTGTATAAATCATTTTTAGATTAGTTATGCTTGATGAGTAGAAAAAAAATGATTGACATAAGAGAGAGAAAATGTTTTTATAGAAATAAAAAAAAGGAGGTATAAAGATGAAAAAGAGAGGGGTTATAGGATTAGGGGTGTTAATGTGTTTTTTTATGTTAATGGGTATGTCACATGCGGCGATGGTGAATCATTTTCTGCCAAAAGGGGAGCCGCAAGAGACAGTAACTGTAGATGCAAGCAATGGAGGTTTGCAAGGGAATTGGTATTTTGGAGTGTACGATTTTAATGGGCAAATGAGTCAAGGAAAACTACTTCTGCAAGGTGATTCTATGTTAAGGGCTCAATTTCATGTAAGGTGGGATGGAAATCAAAATCAATATGTGCTTACAGTAGATACGGGAGTTAATGCTGGGGAAGAGCTGACTTTAGGTGATACTAAAGATTTTAGTTTCTTTTTCTTTGATGGTACTACTTACTATCAGCCAGATTGTATAACTCACAATAATAATGAACCTTATTCATACTTCTTTGCATTGAATGCTATAGGAAATACTCCAAGGCAAATTGTACAAGGAAATGATATTCAAGCTGTCCCTGCTCCAAGAAGTGTTCTGCTTTTGTTGTCAGGTATGTTAGGATTAATTGGATTTGTTAGGAGGAGTGATGAGATGAAGAAAGTTTTGATGATATTAATTGGATGTCTTATTTTGGTTAGCCCTGCTATAGCAACAGCAGTGGTTGCTGATGATAGTAATTGGTTTGTTCCGAGATATCCTGCGGACCAGGATGATGTAGATGTAAGTTATAATGCGGGATGGAATGGTCTGCAACAAGGATGGGATTTTGGTGTATATGATTACAATGGTCAGCCAAGCAATGGAATTATACTTTTGTCTGGAGGAAATAATAATGAGGGTGCTTCGTTTATAGTAAAAGACATAGGAAATGGTAATTACCAATTAGAAGTTACTGCAGGGCCATCAGGTATTATTGGGCAGACATTAAATCTAGGGGATACTCCGGATTTTAGCTTTTTTATGAAAAATGGTAATACTTACTATACCGATCTGGCTATAAAAGAGTTAGGTTCAGATATGTATAAGTTTTGGTATTCTACTAGTAATCTTTGGTCTGGATATGTGACTGGCTTTGATTTATTGCAGAAACACCCGGGGGGAGGTAATGTTCCTATCCCAAGTTCACTTTTACTTCTTTTTTCCGGAATTGGGGGGACTTTCTTTTTTAGAAGGAGAAAAGAAGCTTAAAATGTGATGAGCCTAATTAAGGGCAGGTCCTAGAGGTGAGAAGGGGCCTGTCCTATATTTATTCTGTAAAATTTGATATTTTTTGGACTACACTAAAAAGAAAATATAAAAGAAAAACAAGTTGTTACAAAATGAAAAAAACTATTATATTAACTAGTGCTCCATCAAGGCTCAAAGTTAAATTTGGAGTCTCCCATAGAGAAGAATTCCCTAAAGGGAGAAAAAGTCGAGTTAAGGTTGCAAGAATATAAAC
>Ga0256842_1003629_pt1 | contig 10174 bp, 8 predicted proteins | sample 4559240metaG_FD_185973 | JGI IMG/M metagenome (GOLD analysis project Ga0256842, IMG submission 185973) | Hydrothermal vent microbial communities from Guaymas Basin, Mexico - 4559-240 | ecosystem: Environmental > Aquatic > Marine > Hydrothermal vents | place: Mexico: Guaymas Basin | collected...
ATCATTAAAGATTGATTTGAAATATTATGAATCAAATTGCCCGAAAAAATGTAGTTTTATCATACTAACTATAACACAATTATGATTTTATCAGATAAAACAATAAAAAATTTAATAAAAAGCAAGAAATTAATAGTAGAATCTGAATACTGAATTAATGATGTTTTAAATAATATTGCTTGTGCAAGTTTAGATATTAGATTATGAAATTATTTTAAAATTTTTCCTAAAAAAACAAATAAAATTATAAACTTAGATTCAAAAATAGAATTAGAAGAAAAATATATTAAAGATTGAGAATACTTAATATTACAACCTTGAGATTTTTGTTTATGAGCTACAAAAGAAAAATTTTGAATACCAGAGAATATAGTAGCAAGAGTTGAATGAAGAAGTAGTATTTGAAGGCTTTGAATATTAATACATATAACAGCTTGATTCATTGATCCTTGATTTTGACTTAACTCCCCTTCTACAATTACATTAGAAATAAAAAATATAAATACTGTTCCTGTTGCTTTAAAAATTGGTTCAAAAGTCTGTCAATTAGCATTAGAAACAATGAATGAATCTGCTGAAATGCCCTACAACAAAAAACCTTCTGCTAAATATAATTGACAGCAAAAGCCACAAGAATCTAAAATAAAATTAGAAAGTAATAATAATATATAAAATTTTTTATACTAAATTAACTGGCATCCGATCTATCTGAAATCATCTTTGTTGTATTTTTAGTAAATCATTAGCTTTATCTAAAAAAGACTTTAAGTTTTCTCATTTCAAAATAATATTATAATGATATTTGCCAAATTTTTTAAAAATCAATTGAGGAGTTGAATTAATTTCTATTGTTTTATTAATTTTTTCTACTAAATATTTCAATTCTGATTCAAGTTTCGAAATTTTTGAATATAATTTTTCTTCAATTTGATTTTTATAAATTATAACTGCTAATTCAGAAAAAGGAGGGTAATTAAGTTGTTTTCTAAAGCTCAATTCAGTTTTCCAAAATCAATTTAAATCCAGTTTTGACAAATATTTATAAACATAATTATCAAAATTATATGTTTGAATTATAAAATTTTTCGTTTTATAATTTTTTATAAATTCGTATAAATTTAAAAAATGTTTTTCTGAAACATTAAAATCTGGGATAGTTAATCATGTATCAGCATTTGGAAAAATAATTATATCAGGCTCAAATAATCAAGAAAAAGAAAGTATTCAAGTTGATATAATAATTTTACTTTCATTAAAAATTAATTTTATTTTTTTTATTTTATTAATTGTATTAATATCAGTATTTTCAATAACAGTAGCTTCTAAACCAAAATCATTTTTTAAAATATCTTTAAATTTATATGTTCATATTCAAATATCCTTCATATTAGTTCATCAACAATTTTCACATTTATCAACTCAATTATATATTCTATGACACATACTACACACATATATATATTCTCAATTAGTTTGAATATGTTTACTAATAGGAACATCACAAAACTTACATTTTGGAATATATCAACAATCTGTACATAAACTAGAACTAGAATATCATTTCCTATTTACAATAAATAATATTTTTTTTCATAATCTTTTATATTTAAAAATAGTTTTTATAGTGACCTCACCAAAAAGTTTATTTTTTTCTGATAATAAATCCACAATAACAATTTTTTTTCAATTAATTTCTGATAATTTATACATTGCCTATTTTGATAATGCTCAAATTAATGTTACCATAGGTAAGAATATAGCAGCTACAATTGTTCATATAACTCATGCTACAAAAACCATTAATATAGGTTCTATAACCTTAGTTATTCACTCTAATTTTACATCAAGTTCTTCTCTATAAAAATTTGCCATTTTTCACAAAACTTCTCATATATTACCAGATTCTTCTCATATTCAAAGTATTTGAATTAAAATTGGATTAAAAAGCCAACTTCATTCAAAGGATTCTGCCATCTCTAATCAAAGTTCTATATCTTTTTTTACATCTTGTACTTTTTTCCTATAATGATAATTTTGAAAAATACGAGATATTTGTTCTAATGCAACAATAGGAGATAATCAAGATTCAAAAGAATCAGACATAATTTTAGAAAATTTATACCGATAAAAAAGTTTTACCATTTGTCATATTACAGGAACTTTTAATATAGCTTTATCAACATAAATTTTAAAAGGTAACACTTTTTTATAAATAATAGAAAAAATTATTGGTAAACTTATTAAAAATATTATTATTTTCATATAATTATTTTGAATATAGTCAGAAGATGCTATTACAAATTTTGTTATTCAAGGAAGTTCAACACCAGGAGGAAAAACTTTAATAATATTTGGAATAACTTGAACAAGCAATATTATTACTGCTATAATAGCAACACTTATAACTACCATAGGATACATCATAGCTGATCTAATTTTCTTTTTAAGAATCTCAGATTTCTCAAGTTCTTCTGCTAAATTTTCAAGTATTTCCGGTAACTTACCCATTTGTTCAGCAGATCTAATTAATTCTATTTCAGAAATAGAAAATATATCTGAACTATTAACTAATGATTCAGATAAACTTTCTCATTCGTTAATTTGTTTTATCACATTTTTTAAAATAACTTGCATACCAGGATGTGGTTCTGCTTTTCTTATTGTAATTAAAGCATCTCTAATTCACAATCAAGCATTTTGAGTAACTGCTAAAAGCTTAAAAAAAATTGCCTTATTCTCCATTTTAGGCTTATTAAGCTTCAAGAAAAGTTCTTCTAAAGCTCATTTTTTTTGTTGTACTACCATAATTTATAAATTAATTTATTAAAACTAAATAAGTATATCTCTTGGCTTTGCTCATTCTTGCGGTCAAACTATTCATCTTTGCTCTAATTCGTCCATAAGTCTTGCTGCTCTAGCAAATCATATTTTTAATCTTCTTTGCAATAAAGTTATAGATGCTTTTCTTGTTTGTTGTATAATTTCAATTGCTTGAGATATAAGTTCTTCATCGCCATCTCATCAAGATTCATATGATGTTTCTGATCTATTATTTTCTAATATATCTATTAGTTCCTTATCATAAATATCTTCATCACTAATACCACTAGGAACATATCTTTTTTTAATTTCATCAATAATTTTTTCAGTATCAACTGTAGATATATAAGGAGCTTGTATCCTAACAGGATATTTATAAGATGGACTAACAAATAATAAATCTCATTTTCATAACAAATCTTCTGCTCATGATCTATCAAGTATAGTTCTAGAATCAACTTGAGATACTACACCAAATGCAATTCTTGTAGGAATATTTGCTTTTATAAGACCAGTAATAACATTAACAGAAGGTCTTTGCGTAGCTAAAATAAGATGAATTCAAACTGCTCTAGCCATTTGTGCAATTCTTGCAATATTATGCTCAACATCTCTTTTATTTCAACTCATCATTAAATCAGCAAGCTCATCTACTATAACTACAATTCTATTTATTTTATGATTTTCGTCAATCTTTTTATTATATTCATCTATATTTCTTACTTTTATATCTTTTAATAATTTATATCTATTATTCATAACATCAACAACCCGTTTTAGTGCTTTTAATGCTTTTTCTGGACTAGTAATAATCGGAGCAAGTAAATGCGGAATTCAATCATATAATCAAAGTTCAACTTGCTTGGGATCAACCATAATAAATTTTAATTCTGCTGGTGTATTTTGATATAACAAAGAAAGAATAAAATCATTAATAGCTACAGATTTTCATGATCATGTTTGTCAAGCTACTAATAAATGTGGCATTTTTTCTAATGGATAAAAAAACATTTTTCAAGTAATAGTTTTTCAAATAGCTAAATTTGTAAAAGATTTATTCATACTAGAAACAAAATCATTAGAACCAATTAATTCAGACAAATATACTATTTTCGGATTAGAACTAGGCATTTCAATTCACACATATTCAGTTCATGGTATAGGAGCTAATATCCTAATAGTAGATTTTAAAGCTAAAGATAAATCTTTTTTAAGTTTTTCTATACTAGAAACTTTAACTCATTGTAAAGGTTTTATTTTAAATTGTATAACTGTAGGTCATATTTCATATCAAGCTATTTCTACTGGAATATTAAATTCTGCTAATTTAGATTTAAGTTCTTGAGCTTTTTGCAACAAAATATTTTCATCTATATTAATATTTGTATCTCATTTTTCTAGATTATTAATTGAAAATGTTGGCTTATCTTTAGGATATTTAAATACAAATGATTTTTCTTTTTTATCCTCAAGTTTATTTTTTAATTTATTTTTCAAAACATTTTTTATTATATTTGGTTCAACTAATATTTTATTATTATTTTCTATTTTTTCGTTAATTTTAGTATCATCATTTAATATTTTGTTACTAGATTTTTTTTGTATTGGAACTTTAATAGTCTTTCTTTCAATTTTTTTATCTTCTTTAATTTCAAATTCAATTTTGGGAATTAATAAATACAAATTAAGTTTCCAAGCCGTAAAAAATGCAGACAGCAAAAAAAGTACAATAGAAAAAATTTTTGTTGCTATAATATTGTTTCACATTAATATTGCCCATAATTTAAGAACTCCAAATCACAAATATCATCATGTTTTTAAAATTATACTTTGATCTGACGAATCTAAAACAGGAAAAGATAAAATTGCTAAAAACAAAGAAAATGATATAAAACTATATAAAAATATTTTTTCTTTCCAATTTGGAGGATATAATATCAAACTTATACCTAATAAAATTAGCATTCAAAAAAAGAAATTATTTCATAATTCTCAAAAAAAGAATTTAGTCAATCGTGTTAAATATTGTAATGGTGAATCTGGAGCATATGTTAGTATAAAAAAATATAATAATCATATTCAAACAAGAATTAATCAAACAAGACCAGGTGAAGAGACTACTTTTCTTTTTCTTCTTGTAATTTTTCTTTTTTTCCTAGCCATAAAAACTTTAAATTATATAAAAATAACTATTATAGCAAGCTATATAAACAAAAAGCAATAATAAAAACATTTACTTGTAATATAAACAAACATAAATTATGTTCAATACGAAATAATATAAATTTAATAAAGTATACTTTACTTGATTACTATCTTCTTATAAAAACTAATCCTATTATTGCTAGATTTAATATCTGTAAGATCTGTTCCTAAAAAGTATGTAATAAAAAAATATTAAAAATAAAGCAGGAAAAATTAATATACTTCCTGCTTTTTATTTATTAATTGTTTATAACCATGATAAGTGTGCTACACAACAAATAATTTATATTATAGAAAAAGAAAATTATTAAAACACTTGGTATATTAAAGAAGTAATTTAGAACCATTCATCCAAAAACTATACTTGGCCAAATATCTATCAGTATCCCTAGAATTAGTATGACATAATATTATTGTTCGTCTTGAGTATAAAAAATTTTTATGTAATCTATAAATTATTCTGGATATAATTATTTAATTTAATCTTTATTTCCAGCATTTTTATACACTAGTATTAAATAGATTTACAATATATTTAGTTTAATAATTATGAATATTAAACATATATCTGCATATAATTATAATTTACCAAAAGAATTAATAGCACAAAATCTTAAAAAACCTGCTGATACTTGTAAATTATTATATTGTAAAATATCAAAAGACTGAATTAAAATAAAAAATTTAATATTTAAAGATATTTTAAATTTGCTTAATTCTAATGATATTCTTTTTTTTAATAATTCAAAAGTTGTAAAAGCTAGAATTATATGAGGTTTAGAAACTAAGTTTTATTTTTTAGACAAAAACGAAACAAAAGAATGTAAAAATTGTGAAATACTTTTTCTTAAAAAAATTAATTATTCAAATAAATTTACAGATTTTGAAGCACTAGTAAGACCAGGAAAAAAATTTAAAAAATGAAGAAAAATAAAAATTATTAATAACAAAAATACTTATAATTTTGAAATTATTTGAAATACAAAAACTTGAAGAATAATAAGATTTTTTTGATGAGACGATATATATAATATACTAGAAAAAATATGAAAAATGCCTCTTCCTCCATATATAGAATATAATTTAAATAAAGAACAAGATTACCAACCAGTTAGTGCGAAAAAAAGTTGATCTGTTGCCGCCCCAACAGCAAGTTTACACTTTACATCATGATTATTAAAAAATCTCAATAATAAATGAATTGAATTTTTAGAATCTACATTACATATATGAATTTGAACATTTAAAACTGTAGATGTCGACAATATTGATGAATATAATATACATTCTGAAATTGTTGAAATACCGGTAGATATTTTCGATAAAATTAATTATTTAAAAAATAAATCAAAAAATATTGTATCTGTTTGAACTACAGCTACAAGAATTTTAGAAAGTCTTCCTTATATTTATAATATACTAAAAAATAAAAAACTTATTAGTTGAAACAAATTTTTTGATAATTTAACAAAAAACATATTATTAAAAGAATCATTAAATTTTATAGAAAACAATCGAAATATAGAAAACAATTTATTAATATTTAATACAAAACTTTATATATACCCTTCTTTTAAATATAAAATTGTAGATAAACTTATTACTAATTTTCATTTACCTAAAAGTAGTCTTTTAATGTTAGTTGCAGCTTTTATGGGATACAATAATATGATTTATGCATACAACTATGCCATTGAAAATAAGTATAAATTTTTTTCTTTTTGAGATGCTATGTTTATAGAACTTAAAAAATAAATTTAAATATTTTATACTTAACTTACCGATATATAATATAATTTATTAATTATACATCTAATTATTTATTTTATAGCATCCGATCAAGCTAACAATTTTGAAGTCATATTTTTAAAATGTTTTCATTCTATAGATTCATTAAGATATATTAATTTTGCATTATCTGTTTCTCAAATTTTAGATAATGTTTCTATTCTTGAACTATCAAGTAAGAAATTTAATATTCATTCAGCTGTTAAATTTGGATCAGCCTCTTTAATCATATCTATAGATTCCTTAAATCATTTTGCTATTTCCATTCTTTGTCAAGCCATACCTTGTCATAATAAAATTTGCGCCTCTTTGTCTGCTTCTGCTTTTTTAACTTTCATTATTTTTTGTGCTTCTGCTTCATTATATGCTGCATTTTTAAGTTTTGCTGTTTCTATCTCCTTATTCATTGCTCTCATTACAGATCAATCCAAATCTATATTTTGAACTTGAATTGAATCAATTTTGTAACCAAATTGTTGCAATTTTTTTCTTAAACTTGTTTCTATTTCCTCTCAAATTTCTTGTCTTTTTCAAAAAATTTCTTTATGTGTAAAATGAAATATCATTCACCTTAATTGTTCGTCTATTGTAGCTTTAATAAGTGATTCAGGATTATCTATTTCATAAATTGATTTATATATATTTCATTTTCTTGAATCGTCTTTATCATCTTCTACATAATATACAACATTTAAATCTACTTTTGCTGATACATTATCATATGTAACTCATTCTACTTGAACTGGAAAATTTCTCTTCCACAAATATTGAGTTTTTGTCCATTCAATTAATGGAATTATCATATGAAATCATTGTCTTAATACTCCTCTAAATTTTCATAATCTTTCTACTGACATTACTTCGTTTGGTCTTACTATTCTTATAGATAATGATGCTAAAATCATATTAATTGCTAGTGCCATTCAAAATCAAGCAATTCAATAAATTAATGTTAATATTAATAATAGTATTACCATAAAACCAAATACAGCAATTGTAATCATAATTTTTATATTTTAAAAATGTAAAAAACAATTTGCTTTAATATATTTATTAATCATATTAAAAAAATATAAAATTAATTCAAGTTTGTTTTTTTATTTTATAAAATAGTTCTTGCCAAGATAAATTACTTTTTTCTATTTTTTTATCTAAAAATTTAATATTATTTTTATTATTTTTATCATAAAAATTTATTTTTACTAAAAATTCTCACTCTCTTAAAATTGCATTTTTATGACTAAAGATTATATGTGAATACTTACTTTTTAAATATGGTTCATAATAATTTTTTAACCAATATGTTTGTCAAGAAAGATACTTATGTTCATTTTTTATTTTTGAGATTGTTTGATCCATATTAAAATTTTGTGTAAAAATTTGAACAGAATAAACAAATATTATTATTGATAATAAAAAAAAGAAGTATCTTATTGATCTAATTGAAAATATTCATCTTTTCAAATACTTCATTTAATATTTTAATATGCATATTAAAAATTAATTACTGTATTTTTTCTAATCTTCTTATTTTTTTTCTTTCTTCTCTATTTTCTGATTCTAATGTTCATAAATATCTTCTTCTCTCAATTTCATCGTCAATTCATAAAATATTTCTTAATCAATGATGATCTTTTAATTTCTGTAAAACTTTAGATTCTATCTGTCTTACCCTTTCTCTAGTTATATTAAACTCTCTTCATATTTCATCAAGTGTATATCTTCTTCAATCAATTCCATATCTCATTTTTATTATTTTCTTTTCTCTATCGTTTAACATTTCAAAAATCATATCAAGATTTTCTCTCAACATCTTTTTTTCTAAATTTTCATCTGGTTTTAAAGTTTTTTTATCCTCTATTAAATCTCATATATTATTTTTTCAATCATCTCATATTGGTCTATCTAAAGATCATGATCACATAATTACTGTTTGTATTTTTTTTACCTTTTTTACAGGCATATCAAGTTCATTAGCAATTTCCTGTATAGTTGGTTCTCTATTATTTTTTTGTAATAATGATTGAACAGTTTTATTATAAGCAGATATCTCATCAATTAAATGAACTGGAATTCTAACATTTTTTGTCATATCAGCTATTGCTTTTGTAATAGATTGCCTAATCCACCATGTAGCATATGTTGAAAATTTGAATTCTTTTTCAGGATCAAATTTTTCGATTGCCTTAATCAATCATATATTTCATTCTTGTATTAAATCTGAAAAAGATAATTTACTACCAAGAAATTTTTTAGCTATTGAAATAACAAGTCTTAAATTTGACACAACCAATTTTTCATATGCTTTTTGATCTCACTCTTTTACTTTTTTTACTATTTCTTTTTCTTCTTCTGGTGTTAAAAGAGGAATATCAGATATATCACTAAAATATAATTTTACAAAATCTTTATAATTTGTTCATTCAGAAAAATCCGTTTCCGGTAAATAATTTTCTTTATTATCTAATAAAGATATATTTCAAAGTTTTTTTTCTTCATTTTTTTGATTTGCTAAAGATTCTTCAATTGATATTATTTTTATAGAAAGTTTTTCACAAATATCATAAAATTTTTCAATATCTTCAACTTGTTCATCTAAATCATCAACACTTGCAAGTATCTCATCTTCTGTTATAAATCATTTATTTAATCATTTAAATATAATTTTTCTAAGTATAGATCATAAATCATTTATATCATCTTCCAATTGCTTTAATAACATATTTCTTGCTTTAGAAAAATTTCAGTTTCATTGATATTTTGTGTTTTGGTTTTCTAACTCATCGTTATTAGACATAAATTTGATAAATTAAAAAATAAAGAAAGTTTCAAGTTATAATACTTATTTTTACACAAAATGCAAGATAATTTTTTGTTATATAAATTTTCAACCAAAAAAGCCTGTCCAAAAACTCACTTTAGATATTGAAAGAAGTGAGTTTTTTGTTAAAAAAGAAGAAATTTAGTTGATAATTAGGATAAAATGCAATTTAAAGAATATAATAAAATAAATTTTTTATTAGCACCTAGTTATAGTAATTTTCTTTGAAATAAACATCCAACTATCATTCTTGATAATATTGTTGAAAATCTGATTTAACAGTTTTATCATAATATCAGTTTCTATAATTGTTTTTATCACCTCTTTGATATTTAAAATAACCAAGATGAGCCTCAAGTTCTTTCTCAATCATTTCAATCATTTTTTGCATAATTCAACCCATAAGTTGATAAATAATATCATCAGCAGAAAGATTTTTATTAATAGCATTAGAAGCAATTTGTTCAAGAATACTTTCAGAAACAATATCAGTATTGATTTTTCTTTTTTTAGCCATTTTGATTGTTTTAGAATTTAAAA
>Ga0256842_1003630_pt1 | contig 10172 bp, 8 predicted proteins | sample 4559240metaG_FD_185973 | JGI IMG/M metagenome (GOLD analysis project Ga0256842, IMG submission 185973) | Hydrothermal vent microbial communities from Guaymas Basin, Mexico - 4559-240 | ecosystem: Environmental > Aquatic > Marine > Hydrothermal vents | place: Mexico: Guaymas Basin | collected...
CTTTGAGGAAGCTTCTACAATGAAACCTGATGAAGTTTATCCAAAACAAAAGATTGAAGAGATTAATGGTTTGTTGGCTGGAATAGCTAAAGAAACACAATATGCAGCTGCACTTAAAGAGGGTAGTGATTATGTAGCTCAGAAGAAATATTCTGATGCTAAATTAGCTTATCAAGCTGCAACGGAAATTATGCCAAATGAGAGTTTCCCTAAGGATAAAATTAAAGAGATTGATGCTTTAATTGCTAAGAATGCTAAAGCTAAAAAACTTGCTGAATATAAACGCTTAATGGCCGATGCTGAAACTAAATTTACGGCTAAAGATTATGCAACATCTCGTGGTTTGTACCAACAAGCATCGGATGTTAATCCTACAGCTCAATATCCTAAAGATAAGATTGTTGAAATAGATAAACTATTGGCTCAAGCTGCTAATAAAGATCAGGCTGTTCGGGCTAAAAAACAAAAATATGCAGCATTAATTCAAAAAGGAGATGCTAATTTCTCGAAAGAAGAATATGCTTCTGCTAAAATTAATTACAAGAATGCTTTAAAAGTATATCCATCGGAGGTTTATCCGAAGGATAAACTCAGGCAGATTGATAAGTTGATGGCTAAAACAGATGAAATTCCTGAAGAAATAAATTTTGAGAATGATGCTGAAAAGAAGAAGTTTATGTCAAGTATGGCATCTAAATATGGAGAAGGTGTTCATGAGGAAAAGTACGAAAGTAAATCGGGTAAAAAAGTTAGACGGATTATTGTGGTGAAGGAGGGATTAGCTGACGAATATAGAGAAGTTAAACAGCCTTGGGGTGCTACATATTTCTTTAAAAATGGTAAGTCCGTTTCTAGAGCAATTCTATTCAATGAAACAAAAAAATAGAACAAGAAATGTTTGTTCAGCACTTTCGTATAACCCTACTGGTAGTATTATTTACGTTTTTTATTTTAAGTATTTTTAGTTTATCTATAGGGGAAGTTTTTATTAATCCTTTAGATTTAATTTCAAGTATTTTTTCGGATAATCAATATTCTCTAATTGTTCAGAATTTCAGAGCTCCAAAGACTTTAACTGCAATTTTAGCAGGTATATCATTGTCTGTTAGCGGTTTGCTTATGCAGACCCTTTTTCGTAACCCAATTGCAGGGCCCTATATTTTAGGAATCAGCTCTGGGGCTTCTTTAGGTGTTTCTTTTGTAATAATGGGAGCATCAATTTTTTCAGGTATACAGATGCTTAGTGACACGTCAATTGTTGCCGGTGCTTTATTAGGTAGCGTGCTTATGATATTAATTTTATTATCTATTTTAAAATATGTAAAAGATATTATGACTTTGTTAATAATTGGAGTTATGTTTGGAGCTTTTGCCAGCTCGTTAAGTTCAATATTACAATATTTCAGTACTGATTTTCAAGTAAAATCGTTTGTCCTTTGGACTTTTGGGAACTTATCCAATGTTAATTATTCACAGTTATGGATAATGTTTGGTTTTATTATTCTAGCATTAATTTTAATCTTATTTTCTGTAAAAGGCCTAAATATATTAATTTTAGGAAACGATAATCTTTCGAATTTTGGAATAAATAAACGTCTATTACAAGTATTTATACTCATTTCAACAGCTATTCTTACGGGTGTAATTACAGCATTTTGTGGTCCTATAGGTTTTGTTGGAGTTGTAGTCCCTCATTTTGCTAGAATGCTGATAAAATCATCTAATCATATATTTTTATTGCCGATTACAGCTTTGATGGGAGCATCGTTAATGTTGTTGAGCGATATTATTAGCCAAATACCATCAAACGGAATTATTTTGCCAATTAACTCTGTTACAGCATTTATTGGTATCCCTTTTATTCTTTGGGTTTTATTAAAACCCTCTCAAAAAATTAGAATATAAATGGGAACAAAAATAGCCATAGAAGCTCAGAATTTAAGTATTGGTTTTCAGCAAAACAAACAATTTCTTAATTTGATTTCTGATATTAATTTTAGAATTAATACGGGTGATTTAATTGCAATAGTTGGTGCAAATGGAACTGGGAAAAGTACCTTACTAAAAACCTTATCTAAAGAAATTACTTTTAAGGGGACTGTAAATGTTTTCGGAAAATCGGTTGCAGATTTATCGGATAAAGAATTTTCTAAAAAGTTGACATCTGTTGGCACTGCTTATCAAGTACAATCTTATACCACTGTTTTCGATGTAATATCGAAAGGCAGATCTGTGCATACCGATTGGGTGGGAAGGTTTAGTAAGCAAGATACAGAAATTATAAAATCGTCGGCAACAAAAGTTGGTATTTCTCATTTATTGGAACGTTTCTACAACCAGCTTAGCGATGGCGAAAAGCAGAGAACTTTGTTAGCAATGGCTTTGGCGCAGCAGTCCGACATTATTTTACTCGATGAACCTACTGCTTTTATCGATTATCCCAATAAGTATTATTTAAGTTCATTATTGAATCAGGTTACAAAAACAGAAAATAAAACAGTGATATTTTCTAGCCACGATTTAGAAGTCGTTTTAACTTATGCTGATAAAATATTATTTTTCTCGGATAAAAAAGTTGACCTTTTAACTAAAAAAGAATTCTTACATAAAGATAAGATATATAAATTATTCGATAATCATCAGCTTGATTCTGAATTTAGAAGCACTTTAGTCGAACAATTATTGACGAACTTTAAAAGTTAGAGTATTTTAGTTTACAAATTATTGAGTATCATTAATAATAATTACTTAACTTAGACAAAAAAATAAAAATAGAACTATGGATTCTTCAGCAAAAAAAATTGCATCTTATTTATTAATATTTATTGTTGTTCTTGTTGCAATTGTTTCAGTATTAGCGATTTGGGATGTGATAACATTAGAGCGTGTATTTTGGAAAACAAGCCAATCTTTATTTGTAATATTTATCTCGGCAGTCGTTATTCTTTTTATAAGTTCCGTAGTAATAAATAGTAACGAAAAAAAACATATCGATGAAAGTAAATAATAACTGTATTGTAGAAGTTGCCTATAAATTAAATTTTGTTGGTGACGAAGACGTAATAGAGTCTTTCAGTGAGAGAAATCCATTAGAATTTATTGTGGGAATGGGAGAGATGTTACCTGCTTTCGAAGAGCAATTAATTGGTAAATCGGTAGGAGAAAGTTTAGAATTTGTAATTGAAAAGCAAAATGCTTTTGGTGAATTTAACGATGATTTAGTGAAAAATCTACCAATCGATACTTTTTACGATGAGCTTGGTAAATTTAATGCCGATATTGTTAAAGAAGGTGCCGTAATTACCTTAGATACAGAAGATGGAGAGGGACAAGATGCTTATGTTTTAGAGGTTGCCGATGACGAAGTATTACTAGATTTGAACCATCCGTTTGCGGGTGAAGATATACATTATGAATTGATGATTTTATCGGTAAGATTGAGTGAATAATCAATCTCAAAGTCCCCATTAATAGCTATAAAGCGAATTATTAGAAATAAATTATTCTGATAATTCGCTTTATTTTTAATCCTACTCAAGTTATTTATTATTAGTTTGATACTTCAAATTCCATTGTTCCTACATTCTCTTTTAAAATTATAAAGATTTTATTCCCAATCTGATAAGCCTTTTTGCTATTATTTAAATCCTTAAAAAAATGGTATTCAATAGTAGCATCTTTACAGGCAATTCGAGTCATCATATTAATATTAATTGATATTGATTTTTCAGTTAGAGAGAATTGCCCAGCCCCTTTGTTACAAATACTTTGTACTTCTAACTGACTTTTTTCTCTAAAAATCAAATATGCACTATGATTGTTAGGGGTATCATTGGTTTTATTAGTATATAAAGTTTGGATCCAAAATATTTTCTTCCCTATAATTGATTTCAACGGAATTGACTTTTGCACTTCTCCCATAGCTAAATCGTTATTTTCTTTTTCAAGTTCAAGAGTCGAAGAATTCGCTGAATTTATTTCTTCAGAATTGACTTTATTGGAAGTTTTACAGCTATTTAGCCCTAACGAAAGTCCTGCGCTTAATAATAGAATAATCAGTTTCATATTTTATTTTTTTGCAAAAGTAGATTTTATAGTAATTTCAAATTTTGTGGTTAGTCTGTACATAACAGGAACAATGATCAAGGTAAGGAAAGTTGCAAATGTTAAACCAAAAATCACAGTCCAAGATAGAGGTGACCACATATCGGCCATATCACCACCAAAACTAATTCTTGGATCAAACTGACTTAACATGGTTTCGAAGTTAATATTTAATCCCACAGCCATAGGTAATAAGCCTAATATTGTCGTGATAGCTGTTAATAGAACGGGACGCAATCTTGTTTTTCCTCCTTGTATAATACAATCTGTTGCATCATTAATTGGAAGAACAGCGTCTTCTTCTAAGTCCAATTCAATTCTTCTTCGTGCTTTGAGTAAATCGATATAATCGATGAGTACAATAGCATTATTAACTACGACTCCTGCTAAGGAAACGATTCCAATTCCGGTCATTACGATAATAAGGTCCATACCAAAAGTTGCAATTCCGCCAAATACTCCAATAGTACTAAGTACAATACTACTAACAATAATTAGTGGTTTTACTAATGAGTTAAATTGCGACACAAGAATTAGTAAAATTAATGCTACTGCAATTCCTAGAGCTCTTATTAAAAACACTTTACTTTTTTCTTGTTCTTCTTGTTCTCCTGTAAATTTATATTTATAACCATCTTGGAAAAGTTCTGAATTATTGCTTAATATTGTTTTAAGTTTCGCATTTATTTCATTAGCATTATATCCTTCTAATACATTAGAATAGATTGTAATAACTCTGTTCAAGTCTTTTCGTTTAATAGCTCCATAAGTTGAATTATATTCATACGAAGCTACTGCAGAAATTGGGATTTGCATCATCTTTCCTTTCTTATTTTGGAAAGTCATTTTTTGATTCATTAATTCAGGAATGCTATATCGTTGACTATCTTTCAGTCTTAATTGAATAGGATATTCATCTTCACCATCTTTATAATCTGATATTTCTTTTCCAAAGAGTGCCGTTCTAATGGAGCTCGCAATTAGACCTGTCGACATACCAAATCGTCTGGCTTGATCACGGTTAATGTGAATAAGCATTTCAGGTTTACCTAAATCTAAATCGATATTAAGTCCCTCAATACCAGCAATGTTTTTTGAATCTATGATGTTCTCAATAGTATCGGTAAGTCTTAATAGTTTATCATAATTTTTACCGCTAATTTCGATATTGATTGGTTTTCCTGTTGGAGGTCCTTTTCGTTCTTTAGAAATAGAAATCTTAGTTCCTGGATATTTGTTAATTAATGCATTGCTTAGACGATTCATTAGTTTTTGGGAGCTTTTATCACCTCTATCTTCGTAGTCATAAAAAGAGAGCGTTATCAATCCCTCAAAGTCTTGTGCTTGACTGCCTCCTGTTTCGTCTTGAGTTTTAGCGCCTTCACCAACATTGGTTACAATAGATTTAATAATTGAAGAATCTGGTTTTGAAATTTCAGTAACATTCTGATATAATTTTTTCATAAATGCATCTGTTCCCATAATATCCGTTCCAATGGGCATTTCTGCTTTAATATTGATATAATTTGGATCGCTATCAGGAAAGAAAAGGATATTGGGTTCTCTGTAATTCATAAATTTAATAGTGCCAAATAGTAAAAGAAATGCGCCTATAAGTATAATATAAGGTGACTTCCCATTAATAGAATAATTTAAAAGTTTAAGATATGCATTTTCTAGTTTAACTAAAAATACTTGTTGAAACCAATGTTCAATCTTGTTGAAAATAAGAAGGTTGGATAGGGTGATAAAGGCTGCTATAGATAGTAGGTTAGCCCATGTGTATATCTTAAATATATATAATGGTAGGGCAATAATAAGTAAAATACTAATAATTATTAAAGCTCGTTTTTTATTTACTTTTTCTTTTTCTCCATCAATTTTAATAAATGCAGCCGCAACAACAGGAATTATAACCAATGCTATAAATAGGGAAGAGGTGAGAACAATAATGAGTGTAATAGGTAAAAAATACATAAATTTCCCCATCATACTATCCCAAAATACTAGGGGAAAGAAGGCCGCAAGTGTTGTTGCTGTTGAGGCAATAATAGGAATGGCAACTTCTCCTACAGCTAATTTTGCAGCTTCCATTTTTTTGTAGCCTTGATCGATAAAGCGATAAATGTTCTCGATAACAACTATGGCGTTATCTACCAACATTCCTAAAGCTAAAATAAGCCCAAATAAAACAATCATATTAATTTTGGATCCTATAGCTCCTAAAACAAGGAACGACACAAACATGGATAAGGGAATTGCAAGACCCACAAAAAGAGCATTTCGTGTACCTAAGAAGAAGAAGAGAACTGTTACTACAAATATGATACTCATTATCATTGAATTCTCTAGATTCGAGAGTTGTTTCTTAATCTTGTCTGACTGATCGTTAGTGGCAATTATTTGTAAATTTTTTGGGACTAAATGTTCGGCTCGTATTTGTTTAATAGCTTCGTATACATGAGCCGATGCACTTAATAAATTTTCTCCACTCTTTTTGATAACTTGTAAAGATATTACAGGTTCTGTTCCTAATCTTGAAATACTTTTAGGTTCTTCATAACCATATTCTACAGTAGCAACATCTTTTAAATATACAATATTTCCGTCTGTATTTTTAACAATGACATTTCTTATTTGATCCATATTAGTAAATTCACCAATAATTCTCAAAGTACGTCTTGTTTCTCCTATTTTTACTTCTCCACCACCAACAGATAGATTTTCTTGAGTAATTGCATTCTCAATATTTGTGAAGTTAAGTTGATATGATTCTAATTTGTGTACATCGATATTGATTTTAACCTCTTTGTCAGAAATTCCTTGTATTGCTACTTTCGAAACTTCTTTAATGCCTTTAAATTGATCTTCTAATATATCACCATATTGTTTTAATTGGTCGATACTAAAGTCCCCAGAAATATTAATATTGATAAACGGAAATTCTGAGAAATCTAAATCTTGCACCAATGGATCGTTAGGTAAATCGTTGGGTAATTCTTTCTTGGCTTTATCTACAGCATCTTTTACATCTTGTAACGCATCTTTAATATCGGTATCGAAAGTAAATTCTAGCGAAATTAACGATACATCTTGCATCGATGTAGAGCTAATCGTTTTAATTCCTGTAATACCATCCAATTCTTTCTCGATTGGACGAGTTATTAGGTTTTCTATATCCGAAGGGTTGTTTCCTGGATATGGAGTTTGTACCATTACATAAGGTATTACAACTTCGGGGAATAATTCTTTTGGTAAAGATATATATGAAATAAGACCAGCAATAGCAAGCACTAACGTCAGTAAATATACTGATGTTCTGTTTTTTAGTGCGAGGCTAGTTAATTTGAATTCTCTTATTTTTTCACTCATCTGATTAATCAATTTGTGATGATTATATTAAAAAAAATGTTTTACTTAATAGGACTTATAACGACACCCGTAGAAACCGTATTATATCCTTCGACAATTACATTATCGTTGATTTTCAAGCCTTTTTTAATGACTGTATGGTCTTTATACGAACGTCCAATTTCTACAAAAACTTTTCGGGCAATTGTGTTACTATCTGTTTTTTCAGCAATAAATACAAAACTTTTATCAAAATCCTTTTTAACAATAATAGATGGAACTGTAATCGCTTGCTTAAGTGTGTAGTCTTTTATTTTAAGAGTGCTTATCATAAAAGGTTTAAGTTTTTGGTCGATATTATTAATTCTTAATTCAACCGTAAAAGTTCTGTTTGCTGGATTAATTATATTTCCTGTTCTATAAATTGGAGCCGCAATCTGAATATCTTTATAAGTAGGGAACGATATTAATACAGTATCACCTTTATGTATTACGGGAAGCAATTGTTCGCTAACTTCCGATTTTATTTTCATTTTGTCTAAATTCACCAGTTGTATGAGTTGCATACCCGGACTAGCTAATTCTCCTATTTTAAGGTTGATTTTATCAATAATTCCTGAAAAAGGAGCTTCTATTATTGCCATGTCTTTTTGAGCTTTTAGAGCTTTTAATTGGCTTTCTAATCCTTCTTTCTGAGCATTTGCTGTTAAGAACTGTATTTCGGAACCTACATTTTTATGATTCCACAGTTCGTCTTGTTTTTCGTAGGTTAAATTAGCTAAATCTAATTGAGATTCTACTTGTTGAATTTGTCCATCGATAACAGCCGTATTTAGTTTAATTAGAACTTGACCTTTAGATACTTTTTGTCCTTCTGAAACTAAAATTTCTTTAATCTGACCTGGACGCTCTGGACTGATGTATGCATACTGTTCAGGTTCTACAACTCCCGTTACTTCAATAAAATGATTAAAAGTTGAATTGATTATTGTCTCTGTTTTTACAGGAATAGAAGGCGAAAGCTTTTCTGTTTTTTCTTCTTCTTTTGGATTCGCACAGCTGCTTACAAAAAGTGCTATACTTATCAATAATATGGATTTTATATATTTCATTTTTCTTTATTTTTTCGTTGATAAAATTTATTTGTTATTGAAGCCCTAATGCTTTGTCCAATTTATTTTTAGCATCTAGTAAATTGAAAATAGATTGAAAATAGGCGTCTTCGGTATTAAGATACTGTAATTGTGATTGAGTTAATTCTAAACTACTTGCCAATCCATTTTTATATTTGATTTGATAGTTATCAAAAATTGTTTTGGTCAATGCTTTATTGTCTTTTTCTACGGTATATTTATCAAAAGCATTTTGGAACGCTGCTTTTGCCGACAGAATTTGAACATGTAAATTATTACTTAATTGTTGTTTACTATTTTTAATTTTATCGAGTTCGATATTGGCTTGCGATACTTTAGATATTTTTTGTCCACTACTAAAAATAGGAATATTAATGTTTAAACCAACAATATTTGCAGGATACCAAGTTCCTCCATTAAAGACCTCGAAGTCATTACTCATTAAGCTTTCTTGATGATTATAAAAAGCAGATATTGTTGGAAGGAAAGTAGATTTTTCGCGCCTTACATTTAGCTTCTGAATATTTTCTTGGGTGTTGACAATTTTATAATCTATATGGTTTTCCTCATTAAAAGGAGTTTCAATTATTTCAGTAATATTAAGAACTTCAAGAAGTGATTCTAACTTATCGGTTAACTTAATAGGGGTATCTAGCCCAATGTTCATTTGGAATTTTAACATCTCTTTCAGCACTTTTATTTGTCGTTGAGCAGATTTATTTAAGTTGTTAAGTGTAGATAAATTGATTTGCAATTGGCTAACATCTGTAGCCTCTGCAAAACCGCTTTCGTACATGGCTTTGGTATCTTCGAAAATTGAAGTTGTATTTTCGATGTTTTTCTTAATGATTTTTTGTCTTTCTTCTGCAATTAGAACTAATTCGTATGTATTAGCTATCATTTCTTTTATTTCTTGCTCGCTTTTTTCTAATTGATTTTCTGACAATTGTTTGTATATTTTTGAAGCCTGTAATCCAACAATATATTCACCACTAAAGATGATTTGAGTCGCCTGAAAACTGAATTTTGTGTTGTTTTCAGTTCCAAATTTCATTTCAGAATATTCCCCTTCTGGAGCTTGTGGGTTAAACATCTTTGCAGGAATCAAGGTAACGGGTAGGTCAATATTGTAGTTATGTCCAACAGAGGCTTCTGCATGTGGTAAACCTATTGCTGTAGTTTCCCAAATTTTCTTTTTTGCAATTAGGATATCCAATCGTGCATTCTGAACTTGCTGATTGTTTTGTAATGCATAAGTTTGTGCGTCTTGTAGGCTAAAAGATGTTTGTGTACTATCTTGTGCGTAGCCTGTATAACTGAATATGCTTATTAATAATATTAAGTGTGTAATTCTCATTTCTATTTTATTTATGCTTATTAACTTCTTTAAGTTTTTTGTTAAAGGCTTTTACTCCAAGGGGAGTGGCAATAGCCATAAAATGATGGGTAAATAATTCTTCGAAAATATCAACTATTGAATGTTCTGTTTTGTCAAAAATATCAGTTTGTAACAAGGCTTCAATTTTCATGACATGAAGTCTAGCTACAATATCGATATTAAAGTTATCTCTATAAATATTTTCT
>Ga0256842_1003631_pt1 | contig 10170 bp, 14 predicted proteins | sample 4559240metaG_FD_185973 | JGI IMG/M metagenome (GOLD analysis project Ga0256842, IMG submission 185973) | Hydrothermal vent microbial communities from Guaymas Basin, Mexico - 4559-240 | ecosystem: Environmental > Aquatic > Marine > Hydrothermal vents | place: Mexico: Guaymas Basin | collected...
TAACTAACTGTTATATTTATATATTTATTCACTTAACTAACTGTTTAATGTGAATAACTTTTATAGATATATGGGTATATATATTTATATTTGATAACTAATAATTTTAATTTAATGTTAATTTGATAAAATAATAGCGATGTGAAGCGACTAAGTGCGATGTTAAAAGCTATTTAGTGGGCTTTTAGGAGTGTCTTGTTTCTTTAGTTTGCTATTATGTTTATTTTATGTGAAATATATATAAAAAATTTTATTTATAGATTTATAGATTTATGGGTATATAAATATATTTTAAGGTTAGTAGTGCTAAAATTACAACAGTTATTTAAAACAAAGGAGATAACATGGTAAAGACAACTGCTATGAATAAGTTGATGACAGGTGCTAAGATTACTGCTAAAGGGTGGGAAGCTGGTAAATATATAGTTATGGACGAAAAAAACGGACAAATCGTTGATAACAATGGTAAAAACTTTAATATAATGACTGCTAAAGAGAAGACTTGGAATTTATACAAAGAACCTGAGCCTGTTCCATCTTCTGCAGACAATAAAGAACTATTAAAAATGATACAAACTCTTACCGATGAAATTAAAGGGCTTAAAGAGTCAGTAAATAGCAAAGAAGCACCTATTGTTGAGGTAGAAAGTGATATTAATAGCACAGATGTAGCTTATGAAGTTGTTGATAATATAGGCGATGAAATAAAAAAAGCTATAAAAGAGAATATGCCACAAGAAGATAAAAATGAGGAAACAGTTAAACTTTTTTATGGTGTATCAAAGCTTGATGAAATTAGAAAACTATTTAAAGATGAACTTACTAACTGTAAATATAAAAAAGATGTTTTAAAAGCTATAACTAGATTTATACCTTACTGCTGGATGAGTGGTAGAAAAATAAATACTGCTATAAGATACTATACTGACTTAAGAAATGTTATTAAAGAAGTAGGTGGAGAGTATCAAGATTTAGCACTTGATTTATTTATAGTACCAGCTGATGTACATGAACGAGTAAAATCTATTAATACTGTTAAAACTATCAATAAATTAGCAGATAAAGAGACTTTTGAAATTAAAAATATAGAAGAGATAATTGCAACTTTTAAAAATTATGCAACAACATCATTACAACTTGGAGCAGATGCAACAATTGAAGATTTTAAAGCAAAAGGCTTACCTGTAGCAAAACAACAAAAGATACAACAAGCTAGAGCATATATACATACAATCTATTTAGCACTTGTAACAGGTCGTAGAACTACTGAGATTTTAAAATCTCTTGAGATAGTAAATGAAAATGGTAAATGGTATTATAAAGGTGTTGCTAAAAAAGGTTCTCAAGATATGAAAATAGAAGCTTTTAGTCTTGATACTGATTTTAAATTCTTACAACAGTTATTAAATCAACTACGAAAAGACATTGATACATCAAATATGACTAATAAACAAGTCAATAGCAAATATAGTCATATCTTTAATAGAACACTACAAAGACTTACAGGAACAAACTATACATTTCACGATTTACGAGAGATATATGCTGAAATAGCTTATATTAAGCATGGAAGAGTTAATGGTACTGAGAGAGAAGAGCTTGACTTTAAAGCACAAGTGTTAGGACATGAAATTGATGAAGAGAGATTACTTTCTACTGAACACTATATGACTAAAAAGGGAGAGTAGATGAAAATATCAATAATTACAACAGATGGTGGTGCTGGTAAAACAGCTATCGCCTTTGCAATAGCAAAAGACTTTAATTACTTTTTACTAAGTAATGATGATAGTGTTATAGAATCGGCTTATCCTGAAATGGCTAAGATTATGTCAAACCCAAAAGTTATAGATGATACAGTATATGACTTTGGAGGATTTGTAAATGATGGTGTAATTGATATTATCAAACATAGTGATATAGTAATTGTTCCTTGCATAAATGATTTAAACTCAAAAATGAAAGCTATTAAAACTATCAATGAGTTATCAAAATACAATAACAACTTTTTAGTAGTTGCTACAAGACTTGAAGCTAAAAATGATTTTAAGATTATCAGCGAAGCTATTAAAAAGAAATTTGATAATATCTCAATATTACCGCTTAGAAAAACTAAGATTTTTAAAAATGCTCTTGAGTATGGTTTGAGTCCTTTAGAGTTAGTAGCTGAGAGCAAACAACTAGCTTATAGTGGTAGAAATATTATACCTGAGTATAAAGCTGTTCTCAAACATATAATTAATGATGAAAAAACTTATAATGACTTTATAAAATCAAAAGAAAAAAAAGGAGATAAATAATGTTTAATAAAAAACCAAAAATTAGTTTAGATGATGCCTTAGAACAAGATAGCATACATACTTTTGAGGGTGCAGATAGAAAAGCAGAAGCTTTAAAAACTTTAGAAGAGATAAGTAAGAAAGTAGCTGAAAATAAAGAAGTTAAAGCTGGTAGAAAAAGACTTGGTAAATCTGTAGCTAAACATAGAGTTTATTTTTATGTTGATGATGAACAGTTGGAATATTTAGAGAGCTTAACAAGTCGTGAGAGTAGAACTCCATCAGCTGTTGCTAAAAAGATGTTTTTAAGAGATTACGAGATGCATAAGAAAGACTAAAAAATAAAATGGTATTTATATAAAAGGAGGTAAACAGTCGCTCAAGAGAGCAACCATTTACAGATACTAAAAAACTTGGTCGGTCATTTAGTATCTGTATTATATCGAATAATATGGAGAAATAAAATGAGTTATAAAAAAATGAAAGAGATAAGCAAACTAGCAAAAGAAAAAGGAATAAATTTGGAAACGATGTCTGACTTTTTAAAATTTGCTAAAAAACTTAACTACAAAGAGAAATAAATGAATAATATTGGTAAATCAAATATTTGTAAGAATAAAAAAGATATAGTTTAGTAATACAAATATAAAGGATTAAGCTATGGCTTCTCAAAGAGAAATAAGTGATAAAAAAGATTTAATTATTGGATTAGAACAAAATTTAGCAATTGAACAAGCTAAAGGTCTAAATACTAGGTCGACAGAAGAAGAACTCAGAAGACAAAGACAAGAGTTAATAAACTTACAAAGATAATTTCAATGTAATTCCATCACACCCATTTAATTATGGGAGTCTGGAAGCATGGTGAAATTGGTATACACAACTCGTTGCCAACGAGTTGCTCATAATGAGATTGGGGGTTTGAATCCCCCTGCTTAATTTAATAATTCATAATAAATAACTCCACAACCTCCTTTTTTCTACCATGAACATTCTTACCTAAAGTATATTCAAACTTTTCACTCGTAACTATACGAAAATCAGCATATATCTCCCTCACAAACTCACAATCATTATAAGATAATAGAAACTTACCCTTAATAGCTTTTAAAGCCATATATAGCCGTTTATGGTCATCTATATCAAAAGTCTTTTTATTTTTGTAGTATGACTCAGTTCCTACATAAGGTGGGTCGCAATAGAAAAAGGCATCATCTCTGTCATAATTCAATATTAACTTTTCAAAATCCATATTTTCAATAGTGACCATCTTGAGTCTTTTTGACCACTTAAAAAAACTTTTATAGATATTTTTAGGTTTTCTACTCTTACATGACATTGCAAAATTATCACCTTTACTACCAAAACTCATTTGTAGCTGATAGAAATAAAACGATGCTCTTTCAATATCATTTCTAGGTTTTAATCTTTTGAATTTAATATTTGAAAATATCTCACGACTTATTAACAAATCATTTAAGTAGCTTTGTAATTGCATAGGATTACTTCTAATGCACCGATGAAGATTTATTAAATCACTATTAAAATCATTTGCAACCTCTCTATATTTTCCATGTATAGGAAGTTCCTTTGCATAAAGTACATTTAATGCACCACCAAAGACCTCCACATATAAGTTATGCTCACTTGGTATTAAAGCGACTATTTGTTTTGCTAGTTTAGATTTGCCACCAACCCAGCCATGAGGTGGTTTTAATGTAGTAGTTTTCAATTTTAAGCCCTCTTATAATTTAGATTATACATAATTTAATTATGTATTTGATATTATTTCAACTCAGAGAGTGGGGCTTCAATTCGCACTCTCTGTCTTATCCTTTTGATTAATTACTTTTCAAATTCTACATCAGAAGTCCAACCTCCTGTAGGTGTAAAATTGTGTTTTACACTTTTTATTGAATAAATACCATCATCTTCATTATGAATAGTATTGATAAGTTTCAAATTTGCTCCAGCATATATTTCAGCTCCAGTCATTGTAAAATTACCTGTAATAATTCCTTTATTGACTAATGATAATTTTGCTTGAGCTTTGATAGTTGCATCAGCTTCATTTTTAAATGTTCCTGTTAAAGAGAAAATAGGTTTATCATCTCCTACAACAACTGTTTTAGCTTTATTTTCTTTAGTATCATGCCATTTTGCTTCACAGCTCTTATAAAATAATTTATTAGAGTATTTAACAGATAAATTTTCAACTTGAGATGCATCTACTTCAAATATTGGTAAATCTTTATTGATTGCATTATTATCATTTTTCTTTATAAAAATAAGGGTATTATTTTTAATACTAAAAAGTGCATTATAAGTATCTGCTAGTCTCGTTAAAAAGTTTAAATCACTTTCATTTGTTTGTAGTTGATTTTCTACAATACAATCATCAAAATCACTTTTAAGCTTCAAGTTATGAGCTGTTGCAATTGTAGAGCATATACTTTTTAAAGTAGTGTTTTCAAAAGTTGCACTTTTCTTTTGTTTTAGTTCTAAAGAAAAATCAACACCTGTAGCAGTTATATTTAACAAATAATTTCTTATTCTTGTTGATGTTTGAATATTAAAAGTACCAGCAAAAAATAAAGCTTCATTTTCATATCCAAAAGAAAGTTTTAATTTATCATCTTTATTTGGTCTTTTAAATTCTCCACCATCAATTTTAATAGCTATACTATCTGATTGTGTACCAGCATTATCTATAAAAGATATACTTAAAATATTATTTTTTAATTGTTCTGTTACATCTTTATCATTAGCTTCTAAAAGAAAAATTGCTTTTTTTACCATAGTGCTTTACCTGTATTTACTTTTGCTTTTTTATTTATTGTCGGAAGATACACTTTATCTCCAGCTGACAATACTAACTTCCCTAATAAATGATTATTAAACTGCATAACATTTTCTAGTACAGTTATATCTTTGTAATTTTTATAAACTATTTTATCAAGCCTATCGCCATCATTTGCTATGTAAAAATCCATTAAAACACCCTTTTCATTGCAATATTAAATGATTGAGTTGTAAAAGTACCATCAGGCATAAATTTATCTTTACCTTGAGTTATTTGAGTAACAATTACTTTAAAATTATGCTCTATTGTAGTAAATTGCATAGGTTCTTTTAAAATTGATTTATCTATTAAACTTTGAAGCTTATCAGTTCTTTTTGCAACCAATAAGCCTTTTAATTTTAACTCATGAGAATATGCACCAACTTTTTGAAATGATGTGTGAGCATTTATTTTTTTATGCTCTGCAAAATCAAAAGTAAAAGTTTCGTCTAATTGTTTAAACTCATTTTCATGCATAATAAAAGCAAAATCATCTAATTTAGCAAGTGCCATATTTATACCTGCACTAACTCAAAATGTGGAAGATCATCAAACGACTGGTCTTGAAATTCTTTATCTGCATCCCAATCGCCACCCCATCTTAATTTATGAGTTATGATACCAGCTTCAAAAAGTACCTCACTTGCTTGAAACATATAACCAGCTAGAAGATAAAATCTAGCTCTTGCTTTTGTATCATTGTGAAAATCAATAGGGTAAGGTGCTATATCTATTGCTAGACTTGGTAAGCTTTGATGTTTTGATTTCTGATTGATACCGTCTAATTTACTTCTACCTGTATTAAAATACTTTTGTTGTTGTTCTAATGAACGAGTACCCTCTAAGACAGAAAAATCATAACTTTTTATAACTTCATTACAAATTGCAACTAAATCTTTATGACAAGTATTTAATCGCTCTTGAGATTTTTTTCCAAACTTTGGCATTATTTAATCCCCCATATTCCTCTTTTATTATCTTTAGCTTGAAACTCAGCATCCAATAACTTTTTTTTCCATTCATTGCTAAGGGGAGAATTACGATAAAAAGTTGCATAACCTCTATAAACTAAACCATAATTAAAACCTTTTATCCAAACTAAAGTCCGACCATAATAATCTTTTCCAAAAGTAGCAAATTGAACTTTTTTATAATTTAAAGTTCTCATAGCATAACCTTTTGCACTTTTGCCATAAGCTAAAATTGTTTCAGGTTTTGTATGAAATTGTTTAGCTTGTTTATAAAGCTTTTTGTTTTTATAACTCTCAAGAGTATCAACTCCAACTAGCCTAACCTTTTTTTTGATGCCATTGATTGTTAAAACCATTGTATCTCCATCAACTACTCTTTTGATAGTACCTGACTGCCATTCATTACCTAATAGTATTATTGGTAATACTAAAATTGCTAAAATTAAAAACATTTTTTTCATGCTATATCCCTTAATTGTGTATCTTGTTGTTCTGATTGAATATCCCTCAATATTTGTTCTATTTGAGTTCTAAAACCTTGTTCATCTATCTTACCATCTGTGGCAGTTATTGTTATACCTCCATTAAAATTAAAAGTTTGACTAACTGTCTTTTGAGAATTACCTCCTGTAGAAGAAGAATCATATTTATTGGTTACTTCATTAAAACTTGGTGGTACAGTATAATTTGGTTTTGCAATAACTCCACTTGTATTACTGTTATTTACTATATCAATACTTGAACATTTAACATTATTTGCTGGAGAATTAATTGTTTTAACATTGGTTGTTGATGCAGTAGATTTATCAGAACCAAAACTAAACCACTTACTAAAAAAAGATTGCTCCTCTTTTTTAGTAGATACTGTTGTATCTTTTATATTTGAATTATTAACTGCAGTTGATGTAATAGATTTATTTATTGTTGGTGTCTCTAAATTACTATTTACAATACTTTTAGTTGTAACAGGTGCAACTACTGCATTTTCATTTGTAGTTTGATTTGATATAAGGCTTTTTGAGTTATCTATTACTAAATTTTCTTTGAATGTAGGACTATTTACTGCATCTGTAGAAACTGTTGTAAGTGATTGATTTGTAGCCGTTTTAGAGGTATGATTTACAATATTATTAGTAACTGGTTGAACCTGAGTAATAGTTTTATCAACTGTTTTCTCATTTTCATCAGAACCAAAACTAAACCACTTACTAAAAAAAGATTGCTCCTCTTTTTTAGTAGTTGATAATGTAGTTTTATAATCTGTATTATTGGCTGGTTTTGTAATTGTTTTTATTTTTGTATCAGTTGCTTTTTTAGGTTCATCTCCAAAACCTAAAAATGAAGCTACACCATCTACAATTAAAGCAACTGAACCTATTGCAGTTCTTATTAATTCCACAACAGTTAGTATAGGAGTTGTTATAGCTGTAAAAACTCCACCAATAACCCATCCAACACCTTTAGCTATCATCCCTAAAGTTTTAAATCCACCAAATAAACCACCTATTGCCATCAACAAGCCACCTATTGGTCTTGCTATTTGCATAATTGAACTACCGATGCCTACAAAAGCATTTTTAAATGCTCCAGCTAATGGCATAACTACATCAGAAATACCACCAAATAAACCATTTATTGAAGTTTTAAATCCATCAAATTTATTATAAAGATAATATCCAGCAGCACCAACTGCCATAATACCACCAACAATAAGAGTTATAGGGCTTGATAATAATGCTAATCCACTACCAACTGCTCCAGCCATAAAACCAAAACCAGCTAATGCAACACTACCAAGTATAAAAGCTGTACCAAGTCCAAAAACCCACTTAGAAGCATTTGGAAAATCTTTTGTAAATGTAGCAACTGAACCAGCTACACTTGTAAATCCTTGTGTAATAGTTCTAATCGTTGGAAGTAGTCCAGTAGTGGCTGAGATACTAAGCCCCTCCATTGCTGAACCTAAAATCTTAAATTGTCCAGCTGTTGTAGCCAATTGAATTTCTGCTATTTTTTTTGCTGAACCTTTATAATTTTTTTCAATCTCATCAAAATATTTAGATAATCTACCATCTCCAGCAAAATCAATCAATTTAGAAGATGCAGTTTTAGCTTCAAGTCCAAATATTTTAGACATATATCCTATTTGGTCTGCACTTCCTAAACCTTTTGTTGCTTTAGAAACTTCTGCTAATAAAATAGGAAGTCTTTTTAAGTTACCAACGGAATCCTTTGTTTCAATACCTAAAGCTTGTAAAGCTTTTTTTGCTTCTGTAGGTGGTGCTGATAATCTTGATACCATTGTTCTCATAGCAGTACCACTTTGTGAAGCTTGAATACCTATATTTCCTAAAAGTCCAGCCATTGCTGCAGTTTCTTGTAAACTTAATCCTGCTTTCCTTGCATCAGGTGCTACATATTTCATTGTTTCACCAAGCATTTGAACATCAACATTAGCACTTGTTATTACTTTTGCCATAGTATCTGCAGTATATTGCATAGCTAATAAACCATCAACTGTATCAGTTGCTTTTAAATCAAAACCACCCATAATATTAGAAGCGATATCTGCTGTTGTTGCTAAATCTGTTGCTCCTGCTGTTGCTAAACTTAAAAGACTTGGCATCGCTGATATAGTTTCATTAGTTTTAAATCCAGCCTGTGATAAAAATTGCATACCATCTGCAACTTGACTAGCAGACCACTCTGTTGCAGCACCTAGTTTTAAAGCAGTATTATTTAAAGATTTAAACTCTTGATTAGTGGCACCACTTAAAGCTTTAACTCTAGCCATACTACTTTCAAATTCAATGCTTGATTTAAAAGGTAATGTCATAATAGTTGCTACTGTTACTGCTCCTACTACTGTTGAAGTTGCTGCATGTTGTTGTGGCTTTTGCCGTGGAGTTTTAATTTTACTTGTAAAAAAAGAAGCTCTTTTAGCTGATCTCTCTATTGCATTTAAATCTTTCCGAGTTTCCATTAACTCAGTGCGATTTACATTAATTTTAATTGGATTTTTAGAGATGAAACTTGCTTTTGCAGATAATTTAGTTAAATGATTATCTAATGTTTTTACATTTTTGTTAAGTATTCCAAACTTTGTAGCTTGTAATAAATTTGCTTTTGTTACTTTTGTAGCATAGGTATGAATACCTTTTATACTTGCTTGGAGGAAAGATGAACCCTTAATCGCTGGGTTCCATACCATGTTGAGACTTACAGCTCCTATTGACATTTATTCTAACCCTCTCATTTTTAATTTCATTTCATGTATCTTAATTGCTTGAGAGTGATACTGTAACCATGTATCAACTTTCATAACTTTTTGCTCTGAAATATTTATATGAAGATAATGAGCTATAAAGCTACTACCCTCAATAAATGTACCTGTTTCTATTCCAAAAAAGAGTTATAAGCCTCTGCTATTTTTTGACCATCTTTTGAACTAATTTGTTTTAACTCATCTAAAGTTAAATCACATAAATTAGCAAACAAAGTTATTTGAACTAAACTCTCTTTAGGTGCTGTTTCTTGAGCATTTATCTCATCGCCAACTGTTGGTTCTCTCATTGTAATGGTATCTGTCATTGCACCACCATTTAAAGAATACTCTCTACTGAATTTAATTGTTTTTGTATTTGTATTTTTTGACATCTTATTTCCTAATTTATATTATTTTTTGTAAAAGCCTATAGAAAAGAATATAGGCTTTTGTGATAGCTTATGAGTTAGCTATTCTATCTCTTACATTATCTGAAGCATCCCATTTAGGTACTTTTTTCTCAGGATAATCTTCATTTTGCTTAGTAGCTGGGTTGTATCTAGTTCTAGCTTTTTGCACTCTAACTTCAAAAGTTCCGAAGTTTCTCATTTTAACTTCCTCACCAGCTTCTAATCTCTCTATAACAATATCTTCAAACATATCTAACATTTCGCCTGTATGCTCTATTGATATATTGATACCTTTTGCTTCAGCTCTCGTTTTTAGTTCGTGAGCCATCTCATTTTCTGTAAATGTTGCTTTTGCCATAACATCTCCTTGTTATTAAAAAATTTTAATGGTCTTACATCTCAC
>Ga0256842_1003632_pt1 | contig 10170 bp, 11 predicted proteins | sample 4559240metaG_FD_185973 | JGI IMG/M metagenome (GOLD analysis project Ga0256842, IMG submission 185973) | Hydrothermal vent microbial communities from Guaymas Basin, Mexico - 4559-240 | ecosystem: Environmental > Aquatic > Marine > Hydrothermal vents | place: Mexico: Guaymas Basin | collected...
TTTCCATCTTCAGCGTTTTTCCTATCTGGCAATAGACGCAGGAATAAGTGCAAATCTTGTAGGGGATGTTGTTGATCCCCAGGCTCCTGCCCAATCTCCTTGAAGGCACAGGCCCGAACGCTATCATTGTCGCCTCCCGTTGAGAACTTTTCTCAAGTATAAATCCACGAATAGCCGAAATCACACTTTACAGGGAGGGTGTTTGGAAAAAATCTGAAAATTCAGGCTGCCCCTTTCAGGCAATTCGACGGCCGGGGATGGCCGTCCCACCGATGTTTTTGATTTCCCCACCTTCCATTTGGGGCCACTTTGTCAGGGATTAAGTCAGGGACCGGTGGGTCGGGTGTCCCGCCCGACAATAACTTGATTTTGGTCAGCCCCGGGCTCCAGCTGTGCTTTTCAATTAAATTTGGGATATAATTTGTTCCAATTTCCTGAAATTTAGGCCAAAATGGAGGAAAAATATGCATAAAAAGCTGTTCATACCGGGACCCACCGAGGTTTCCCACGATGTGTTGCTCGCACAAGCGCGCGAGCCCATGTTCGGCCATCGGATGGCCGAGTTCTCCGAACTGTATCACCGAATCGTGCGGGGACTCAAAGAACTTTTTGAAACCAATGCCCATACCATGGTTTTTACGTCGTCCGCAACCGGTGTCATGGAGGGAACCATCAGAAATCTCGTCAACAGGACGTATCTCTCGACCGTCAACGGATCATTCTCAGAGAGATGGTTCAAAATTGGTGTGGCCAACGGCAAAGAAGGGGATAGGATAGATGTTGAGTGGGGCAAGGCCATTAAGCCTGAAATGGTCGCTGATGCACTTAAAAAGAAGCATTACGAGGCTGTGCTTGTGACCTACAACGAGACATCCACCGGCGTTATGAACCCGTTGAAAGAGATAGCCGCCGTTGTCAGAGAGATCTCACCGGACACGCTTATCCTTGTTGACGCCGTGAGCGCACTCGGTGGTGCACCTGTGGAGATCGACGAGTGGGGTGTGGACGTCATTTTTGCCTCCGTTCAGAAATGTTTTGCACTGCCACCGGGATTGACGGTTACTTTTGTGAGCGAAAGGGCAATTGAGAAGGCGAAAAAAGTCGAAAACAGAGGTTATTACTTCGATTTCCTGCTTATGTTGAAATACTGGGAGCGTAACTTCCAGACCCCGGCCACTCCGGCCATTTCGTTGATGTGGGCGCTCGACCATCAGATCCAGAAGATGAAGGCCGAGACCATGGAAAGAAGATATGCGAGGCACGCTGAAATGGCCTCGATCGCAAGGAAATGGGCCATAGACAGGGGATTTGAGCTTTTCGCTGAGCCGGGCTATGAATCCCTCACGGTCACAACGGTCAAAAATACCCGCGAAATCGACGTCCCTGCCCTGAACAAAGAGCTTGCCGTCAGGGGATTCGCCATATCGAACGGCTACGGCAAGTTGAAGAACAAAACGTTCCGCATAGGCCACATGGGCGACCTCACGGTGGGCGACCTGAAATCATTGCTTGCAAACATCGATGAAATCATAGGAGATTGACCATGTTTAAAGTGCTCATAACCGATCCAATTGCACCTGAAGGTGTGGAAATCCTTAGGGAAGCCGGTTTTCAGGTCGATGAAAAGCCGGACTGGAAAGGGGAGAAGCTGATAGAGAACATCAGGGGCTATCATGCCCTCATAGTCCGCAGCGCCACAAAGGTCACGGCCGATGTGATAAAGGCCGCGGATGAGCTCAGGGTCATCGGACGGGCCGGCGTTGGACTGGACAACATCGACCTGAATGCCGCAAAAGAACGTGGAATCAAAGTCCTCAACACCCCCGGCGCCACGGCCATCTCGGTGGCCGAGCTTGCCCTCGGATTGCTGCTTTCCTGCGCCCGCTGGATACCCCAGGCCGACAGATCGATAAGGAGCGGGAAGTGGGAGAAAAAGCGGTTCAAAGGCATAGAGCTTTACGGAAAAACACTGGGAATCATCGGAATAGGCAGAATAGGGAGTGAACTTGCCAAGAGGGCGCATGCTCTCGGGATGGTTATCCTCGCCTATGACCCGTTTGTTAAAGAGCACGATATCGCAAAACTTGTTGATCTTGATGAGCTTTTGAGTGAGTCCGACTTCATATCCTTGCATCTGCCGCTGACCGAAGACACCCGCCATCTGATTTCGACCCGTGAGTTTGAGCTGATGAAGGAGGGCGCTGTGCTTGTGAATGCGGCGCGCGGGGGCGTGGTTGATGAGGACGCCCTTTACAAGGCCCTCAAATCCGGCAAATTGAGATGTGCGGCGCTCGACGTCTATGAGAACGAACCGCTCCCCCAAGATTCACCTCTCCGTGAGCTCGACAATATCGTGATGACGCCTCACATCGGTGCCCAGACGGTGGAGGGACAGAGGAGAGCAGGCATAGAAATCGCAACGAAGATCAGGGAATACCTGACAGGGCAGGATAATGCCTGAAATAGCTGCTTTTAAAGGCATCCGTTACAATCCGGAACGGGTTAACCTGCGTGATGTCATAACTCGCATTGAGCACCTCTCCACAGGCCTCCATAAACACTATCACCGAAGCAAGCACGATTTGCTGTGTCTGATGTTGGGCTGTGAGGACGAGGAGTCACGCAGGCGGGCAAGGGCGATCTACCGAAGGTGGCTCAAAGACGGCATTCTGGTGCAGGATCAGCCCTCGATTTACGTCTATTACCAGCAGTTTGACTATGAAGGAACCACTTTTATCCGAAAGGGATTCATAGCCGCAACGCTTGTGCAGCCCTACGGCCCCGGAAATCTCATGCCACACGAACACATCTTCCCGCAGGGCAAGGAATATCACCTCAGGTTGATGCACACGCTCCAGAAAAACTTTGAGCAGGTGTTCGCAATTTACGAGGACGAGGCAAACACTGTGTGTCCCTACCTCGAACCCTTCACAGAGGGCGAACCTCTGGCGGAAATTACCGACGAGTTCGATACAACGCATCGACTCTGGCGGATAGACGATAGAGCTGTTCAGAGGGAAGTTGCCGATTTCATGAGGGGCATCACCGGTGTCATCGCGGATGGACACCACAGGTATGAGGCATCTCTCGCTTACCGCAAAGAAATGAGCCAGAAATACAATGGCCCCATGGACAGGGCTTTTAACTACCGGCTGATTTACTTCGTCAGGGCATCTGATCCCGGACTCGTGATACTTCCAACCCACAGGCTGTTGCGTCCCCTGAGCGAGAATCAGCTTAAGACGGCGCTCGACCGTGCATCGCAATACTTCGACATAACCCGGATTTCGGACGGCAGGGAACTGCTTGCCGCTGTCCGCAACCACATGGACACCCATGCCTTCGGGCTTTATTCACGGAGCGGGAAATACCTTCTGGTTCTCAAGGACGAAAGGGTCATGGACGAGATCGCTCAGCCGGGCTGGAGCAGGGATTACAGGCGGCTGGATGTCACGATCCTCCATACACTCCTGATCCAGCAGGTTTTCGATTTCAGGGGGGTAATCGGCTATCAACGGTATCCCGAACGGGTTTTCGAGAACGTGGATACAGGGAAATTCGATCTCGGAGTCCTGATGAACCCAACAAAGCCTCAGGAAGTGATAAAGGTGGCAATGAACGGGGAGAAAATGCCTCAAAAATCGACCGATTTTTACCCAAAGCTTGTCACCGGGCTCGTTTCGATGGATATTTCGCCGTTCGAGCGTGTCGTTCGTCTCTGAAGTTGGCCGACGTTAACGGCACGCTGAAACCAAAGTCAGGAGGGCAGACATGGGAGACAAAAAAATTAAAGTGGGTGTGTCCTATTTCGGCGTCCGTAATCCTCTTCACGTGGCGCATGATCTGCACGAGATGGCGTCAAATGGCATCGATTTCGTGGTTCACACCTATTCCGAGAACGACATGGCATTCTACCACGGCACGATGAAAGAGATCGTCGAGCTCACCCACAAAATGGGCATGGAGGTTTACATCGATCCGTGGGGAGTGCTGGGAATCTTTGGCGGAGAAGCGTTTTCCCGTTTCGTTCCCCGTCACCGTGAGGCCAGTCAGGTCTTCTCGGACGGGAGTTATGCGCCGGCCGCATGCCCCAACCATCCTGCAACGCTGGAATACATGATGGAATGGCTTGAAAAGGCGGCCGATACAGGCGCGGATGTCGTGTTCTTCGATGAGCCTCATTTCGCCGGAAGACCGGACAAATGGGCGTGCAGGTGCGAGCACTGCCAGCGCAAATTTCAGGAGATGTTCGGCTACCCCATGCCTGAGGAGCTGACCGATGATGTGATGGAATTCCGTTTCCGCTCAATCTCGGAATTTCTGAAAAAGCTGGCCCGGAAGGCAAAATCGCTCGGCATGCGCACGGCGGTCTGCATGTTGCCGAGGGAACATGAATCCGAGCACTGGGAGCACATCTTTTCGATGCCTGAGATAGACATCGTCGGAACTGACCCTTACTGGGTTCCCCGTAAGCTCACCGGTCAGGATGCCTACAATCACGTCCGCAAATTCGCCGATAAGGTGATGGAACTGGCGGGCAGATACGGCAAGGAGCCTCAGATATGGATACAGCTTTTCGGTATTCCGGCGGGACAGGAGCCTGACATAGAGTTGGCCGTGAAGGCTGCGGTGGATGCCGGGGTCAGTAATCTCGCCGCATGGAGCTATCGGGCAACAAGTTACATGTCGTATATCAGGAGTGAGAACCCGGAATTGGCATGGGCAACCCTGATTAAGGCTTACAGGGAAGCGAAGGGAACCGGCGGGTTGGCTTGAAGATAGCATCGGATAAGGCTTAAGATAAGTTTCAAACAAGCCACAACAACCATGGGAGGATAGCATGTATTACCTCATAAAGGATTTAGATTCATGGAACGAAAAAATCCATGTGAAAAGGTCGAAAGTGGTGGCTTTCGTCAGCGACGGATTGATGGGCGAGGAAAGACGCAAATTTGATCGGATGTTCGACCAATTTTCATCCGTTTTTTACAAGAAAGTCCTGTTCCTTTACGTCAACGTTGATAGAGATAACCTCCGGGAGGTCTTCTCGCAGGTTTCGGGTGAATTGGACATTTTCCCTCTCGTTGCCATCTACGACCCCGATGGCAATCTCATCAAAAAAGAGATAAACCCCCCGCCAAAAAGGTTTCGTGACCTGATAAAGTTGGCGGTCATGTCGGGAGGTGGCAGGCAACCTTTCTACATCGTTGCCGATAAGTCACACTGGGATGAGATGCTCCGTAAACCGAAACCCAAGGCCGCCGCTTTCGTGTCGGACGGCTTCATGGGCAAGGAGAGGGAGGCTTTCGATAGGATGTTCCGGGAGTTCGCAAAGGCCCACAGGGACGAGATAATCTTTCTCTATGTGGTTTGCGACAGGGATGAGCTCTGGGACGTTTATGAATCGGTCAAACCCGGCGGCCTGAGGATGGTGCCGATGGTCGCAACGATAGATGTGGCCGGTAACGTGGTTGAAACCTATGTGAATCCATCTCCCCAGAGGTTTCGGGAGATGTTGAAAAAGATCGTCGAACTTACCCTCCCCGAAGATACCGGTGATGCGGAGGACGTGGTGATCGGGGAGGTTGACGATGGAGAGATCGAAAAGGAGGAGCAAAATGATTAAAAGAACCATTCTGTTAATTGGCCTTGTGCTGAGTATGGTTGTGCCGCTCGCTGCTCTGAACCGCAGCGATTTTCAGGTAATCGAGGTTACCCAGAACGGCGATACCGTGAGGCTCAAAAGCAATCGTGGCATCGTGGACATGCGGAGCATGATCGTGGTGAAATTCAGCGATGAGGTGAAGAAAAGCGGCGAGACCACCGTGCTCGTCAGGGCATTCCGCATTTCGAGGAGCGGCAAGTCCGTTGAAGTCCCGGTTCCCCTTTATTCCTGGGTGGATACCAGCGGCAGGATGCAGTATATCGCCCGCAGGGCTGACATCAAGGATGCAGAGATAGAATTGAGCGGAATGAACGAGTTTGACAGGATCAAGATAGTGGTTTACGACCCGAATGAGGGACAGCCCACACCTTCACAGACTTTCATTTACACGCTCAGGAAAACTGGATTCTCTTTCGGTTCAGTCACGGGTGGGCCTTCGCCTCACATTTCCACCGTGCCGATAGTGGTGTTGCAGAAAGGAGCCACACCGGCCTACAAACCGGCGATGTCTTTCACTTTTTATCGCGTCTCCCGCAACCCGATCGTAGAGCATTTTGGACTCTTTGTCTCGTTCTACCAGGCCGATACCAGAAAACCGGGGATAGGATTCGGCTTCGCTGTTACCTCGCCTCAGGGCGACATTCTCCAGCTCGGTGCAAGCTTTGAATTTTCTCTTGGCGGGACGACTGAGCAGTCCACGACCGAAGAGAAAACCAGCCAGAAATTCATTATCGGAACCACGATAACCGCTCCGATAGAGATTTTGCTCAATACAATCCAGGGAGCTGGTGGAAAGGTCACAGGCGATTGAAAATGAACGGGTAGGGGACATGGTGAATACCGAAAAACTGCTGAAAATCCTCAAAATTATCGTCGTATTCGAGGTCGTGATTTCGATATTGCCTCTCGCACTATCTTTCTACAATTTCGTGGCGATACCTGCGCCACACCGTGACCCCTACCCGATGTTTATCCTCACCTTCCTTATCATAGCAGCACTATTCGTCTCAATGCGGCTGATCCTTTTCTTCGTCAGTCAGCTATCTCAGGCGATCATGAAATTCGTTATCGGGCTGGTCGTGCTGTTAGGTGGTCTGGTCATCGTCCTTGAAGGGATTTACATGGCGGCCATTTACGGGAACTGGAAGCTCTATTTGCCTTATCTCGTCATTTTTCTGTTTTATCTGCTCCGTTTCTACTGGCCAGTTAAAGGGATAGTCGAGGAGATGGAGGAGATTTAAAGGTCGATAACGTCAAAGGTGTTGTTTAACATATCGACTATCAACAGCCTGTTGATCAGATTTTCCCCCATTCCACAGAGCAGTTTGACCGTTTCAGAGGCCTGAATAGAAGCGACCGCAACGACGAGAGGCGGGTAAACCGGGACAGGACCGCTGTCCTCGACTGCCTCAAATATTTCCCTCAGGGTCTGGGTCAGGCCGTAGCGGATCACTGTAACCTGGCCGTGAAACCGCGCAACTCCACCGTGAACGAGTGGGATATCGGCTTCTTCTGCCATTTCATCAAGGATGAACCTGTCGCTGAAGCTGTCGAGGCAATCGACGATGACGTCAACGTCGGGCATGTCGAAATTCGCGTCGATCTTGACTTTGTGAGGCATCACTTTTGTGTGAGCCGAGATCTCGGCAAGCCTTTTCTTTGCGATCTCCACTTTGGGCTTCCCAATGTCTTTTGATGTGTAAAGCAACTGACGGTTCAGGTTGCTCTCTTCCACGGTGTCATGGTCAACGATGTGCAGGGTGCCGATCCCAGTTCTGACGAGCAACTGGGCGACGGTGGAGCCAAGGCCGCCAAGGCCAGCGATGAGGACACTGCTGCGCTGGAGTTTTTTCAGGCAATTACTGCCCAGAAGGCCGGCGTGCCTGTCGAAAATCGGGTTTATCAACAACTTAGCCGCCTCCGGCCGGTGGGAATACAGCGACCCTGTCGCCGGGCTTCACGAGGGTGTCGAGTCCGTTCAGGTGGTGGATGTTCTTGCCGTTCACCAGAATCATCGTCCCGCGTTTGATCTTATCCCCGTCCATGAGTTTGGCGGATATGTCGGTTCCAAGTTTCTCGGAAGCGATAGAAATAAGCTGACGGACCGTGACTGGCCCGTCAGCCTCGATTTCGAGTCCGGCCACCCCAAGGACAAGCCTCAGGGTGGCAAAAAACTCGATTTTTATTCGATTCCCAGTTCCTTTAGTTTCTCCTCTGTCGGTATCCCTTCTTTCGTCCATCCTCTGACCTCGTAATATTTGGGCAGCAGCTCGTCCAATTTCACCACAGCGCCCTTGTTGGGGCCATCCGGCATGGGTTCCTCAAGGAACCTCTTGGGCAGTTTGTCCTCCTTGGGGTCAATGCCGGCCTTGAGGTTATAGACGCGCTCGAGATTCCATATCCTCTCGCCAGCCTTCATAACTTCTTCGGTGGAAATATCCCATCCCGTAGCTGCTGCAAGCAGATCGCGGTAGTCGTCAGCGCCAAGTGCGAAGGAGGAGAAGAGGCAAAGCCCCTCGGAATCGATGACAGCTGTGAGGTCCTGGAAGATTTTAACCCATTCTGCCTTTCCTTCAAGGCTCTGTGGATCCAGTTTCTCAGGCACACCGAGGATCTCCGGTGAGATCATGTAGCCGCGGACGTGGCATCCACCGCGGTTCGACGTGGCATACTCGAGAGCATGACCCTGAACACCGCGCGGGTCATAGGCCGGCAGTTCCTGCTTCTTTACAGACATGGAATACTCAGGATGGCCATAGGATTCGGCAAAACGATAGGAACCTTCTGCAAGCTTATCACCGAGTCCTTCACGATATGCGATCTTGTAGGTGTAATAGACAATCGCCTCGGAATTACCGAACCGGAGTTCTGGGCCTTTCTGCAGGTCTTCTTTGGGCAGGATGCCACGCTCATACAGCTCCATAGCGCAGGCTATCGTTGCTCCAGTGGAAATGGTGTCGAGGCCGAGGTCGTTACACAGGAAGTTGGCTTCTGTGATAGCGTTGAGGTCGGAAACGCCGCAGTCCGCGCCAAAAGCCCATCCAGTTTCGTACTCAGGACCTTCCCCCTCAAGCCCCGTCGGAAGCTTTGTTACCCTACCACATCCTATTGGGCACGCATAACAGGCACGATTTTTAATAAGGTATCCCTTTTCAACGAGTGCTTCTCCCGATACTTCGTAGGTTTTCTCAAACACACCGGTCTGGAAATTGCGCGTTGGATAGAGACCATTCTGGTTGATGATGTTATCCAGAACTTTCGTTCCCAGTTTCGGCAGTCCTTCACCGGTGATAGAGTCTTTGCGCAGAGTATCGGTCTTTTCACGAATTACGTGAAGGAATTTGTCAGTGGCGGCTTTAGGTTTTTTGCTGCCCTTGACGATCACCGCTTTCAGCATCTTGCTGCCCATCACGGCACCGACGCCCGTTCTTCCCGCAGCACGATGTTTGTCGTTGATAACAGCGGCAAACTTCACAAGGTTCTCGCCTGCCGGCCCGATGCAGGCTACTTTGGCGCGAGAGAGTCCCGTCTCCTCCTTCAGTTTATCGGTCGTGTAGTGAGTGCCTTTGCCCCAGAGATGAGATGCATCGCGAATCTCCACCTGATCGTCGTTTATGTAGATATAGACCGGCTTGTCAGATTTGCCTTCGACGATAAGCATGTCATATCCGGCATGTTTGAGTTCGGCTCCGAAGAATCCACCTGAGTTACTGGAAGCAATTGTCCCGGTGAGAGGTCCTTTTGTGACCACCATGTAACGTCCTCCAGTGGGAGCGGCGGTTCCGGTGAGCGGCCCGGTGGCGAATATCAGCTTGTTCTCAGGGCTGAGAGGGTCAACTTTGGGATCCACTTCCTTGTAGAGGTAGTATGAAGCAAGTCCACGACCTCCTATGTATTTGCGGAGATACTCCTCAGGTATATCTTCAACCTTTATCTCGCCTGTGCTCAGGTTGATCCTGAGCAGTTTACCGGTGTATGTTCCTAACATCTCAACACCTCCCATGTTTGAAGAAATCCTCTCCTTTCCAAACACGGGAGGCGATGCAGGTTTCCCTGCACACCCATTGGCCACGCACCATGGGCATTAAGCCTTTAGGTGACAGTGGCTCGGAGAGGTTTAAAATCGTTGATTTCTCAAAATAATGAACAACCAGTCAACCGGGTTAATTTTTACACAAAAGAGAACGGTTTTCAAGTTCCGCCGGATAGTATTCCAAAAAGTCTTACTGAGATTTGAAGCCCTCGATTTTTAGAAGCAGTTTTGACAACCGGGCTATCCCTACTCTGTTTTTTCTGATAAATGGGGCAGGTGGGCGGATGCTTTGCCCGACAACAGATTTGATCTGGCTGGCATCCTTGATCGGCGAAAATCCTGTTCTGGCGAATACACCCGGCGATGCGTTTATAATTTCCAGCCTTATGGGAGGAGAAGATGAAAGTCTTTCGTTTCGATGAGATTGATTCCACAAATCTTGAGGCGTGGAGAAGGATAGAGGCCGGCGAAG
>Ga0256842_1003633_pt1 | contig 10168 bp, 8 predicted proteins | sample 4559240metaG_FD_185973 | JGI IMG/M metagenome (GOLD analysis project Ga0256842, IMG submission 185973) | Hydrothermal vent microbial communities from Guaymas Basin, Mexico - 4559-240 | ecosystem: Environmental > Aquatic > Marine > Hydrothermal vents | place: Mexico: Guaymas Basin | collected...
TTCCTTGAATTCTTTTTTACGGGGGCGCAGAACATCACCCTGCACTGATATAATCTCAAGGTCAGGGATAGTCACAGCAATTTCAACATAGGCCTCCATGATTGTATCATTAAGGTGACAGTATGACCTCAAGGTTTTGTCATCTGTCTGTTCTACAGATGTAGAGCGGTTTCTTGTAAATTCCAGAATGTTGTACATGACGAATACTCCAAAGGTTATGGCATCAAGTTTGATGAACCTGTAAAAAGTCGAGTCGATGGATAGGTAAAAATCTTCATATACAAGGCATAGTGTTTGGTCATGCGTGAAGGCATACAGGTAGTATGTTGAGCGTATAATTAAACACTATAACACAGTAGATGGAGACTTTTTACGACGCCATCAACCCTAACAACAAAAACATATTGAAAATATCTTGACCAGGCCTTGCGTTTGGCACGCAATTGGCAAAAGAAAACCTTATTTAATGCTCATTCACGAATCAATTTTGGGTACTGGCGAATTTCCAGAGCCTGAAAAATATAAAGAAAGATGACCACTTGACCGAAGATTATATCATGATATATCTTTTATCAGAATACTCAAGATTAAGTTAACAGACAAACAGTGTTTCGTACTTTACAAACCTTATCAAGCAGTCTTCAAGCATACTAATCCTGTGCCTGTTTCTCAACCTATCAGTTTTTTATAAAACAGACAGGAATTAAAAGATTACAAAGTTTTTTAAACCGGCATGGCCAGATCCAAAGTATCCTATCCTCCCACCGGTATGAAAAATACACTCTAATTTTTCAGCACGGTTTTGTGTGTTTTTACGGCAAACAATAAAAAACCGCTCATGGAGATTTAAATGTCTAAAATCTTGATCGTAGACGATGAAGAATCCGTCCGTTCTGTCCTGGGCGAAATGCTCGAGCTCAACAATTATCAATGCACTCTTGCTGCCTCTACTGCAGAGGCACACTCCCTTCTTGATAAGGATAAGTTTGAGCTGGTAATAAGTGACATAAACATGCCGGATCAGTCAGGCCTTGATTTTATCAAAGAAGTAATGGCCAAGGATCCTGATGTGGCTGTTATTATGGTAACAGGCATGGATGATCCCATGATTGCAGATGTTGCACTCAAGCTTGGCGCCTATGACTATGTTACCAAACCTGTCAAGCTAAACAACCTCTTGATAAGTGTCTCCAATGCATTGAAACGCAGAAGGCTTGAGATAGACAACAGGTTATATCAAAAACAACTTGAAGCAATGGTTTCAAAACAGACCGCTGCCCTTCAGGAAAATGAGGCCCGACTAAAGGCTATTCTGGAGGCAGCGGAACATGTCTCCTTTATCATGGTTGATCAGGAGGCAGAAAATAGGGGCCGTATTGTTGAATTCAGCCGTGGCGCCGAATGCCTGTTGGGATATAATCGAAGGGATGTTCTTGGAAGACCTGTAAGCTGTCTGCACCTGCCTGATGAAATAACCAACTTGGCTAATAATGCACATATATCTGATAACAATATCGGGAAAGCCCTTTCAAAAAGGTTAAACCTGATAACCAGATCAGGTAATACTGTACCAGTGCTTTCCACTGTATACCCGATACTGGCTCCAGATGGATCCCTTTCTGCTGTGTTGTTCGTATTTTTAGATATTTCAGAGAGTATAAATGCAAAGGCCAAGACACAACAGACAGTAGAACAGTTAGAAAATGCCCTGAAAGGGAGCATCAAGGCAATGGCAATGGCTGTTGAAATGAGGGATCCTTATACTGCAGGACATCAACAGCGGGTAGCAGATCTTGCAAGTACAATTGCAAAAGAGATGAATCTTTCTGAAAAACGTTCAGAAGGAGTAATGATGGGAGGGATAATACACGACCTTGGAAAGATAGCCATTCCTGCTGAAATACTCAGCAAGCCCGGAATCATTACTGAAACAGAGTTTGAATTAATTACTGCCCATCCAAGGGTTGGTTATAATATATTAAAACACATAGACTTTCCATGGCCCATTGCACAAATTGTACTTCAGCATCATGAAAGGCTGAACGGATCAGGATATCCTCAGGGGTTGTATGGTGATCAAATTATCTTGGAGGCACGGATTATAGGCGTAGCAGATGTAGTAGAGGCAATGGCATCACACAGACCCTACCGCCCTGCAAGGGGAATTGATGCCGCCTTAAAAGAGATCGACAAAAACAAGGGCATCTTATATGATCCCGATGTAGTAAAGGCCTGTATCAATATATTTGACAAATACAATTATACCTTTAAAAAGGTTTTTTAAACTGTCACACAAGCAGAGGTATAATTTCCTTCCTGAAAACAGTTTATGCAGGCTTTACCGCAAAAACACACAAAACTGCGCTGAACCGGCATGGCCGGATCCAAAATATCCTGGCCACCCACGGACCTGAAAATACAGGCTGGTTTTTCAACATGGTTTTGTGTTTTTTCATGGTAAAAAATCAGTCTGTATTTTCGGAGACGACCAGGCTATTTTTTTTGAATCCGGCCATGACAGTTTAGGTGTGCAAATAAAGACAAGCGTAAAAAAGGAGGTACATCATTAAAAGAGGATCAGAAAGAGAACAGTGGAACAGTCAGATAGGGTTTATTCTTGCTGCCATAGGTTCGGCAATAGGCCTTGGTAATATCTGGCGATTCAGTTACATGGTATATGAAAACGGGGGAGGAGCATTTCTTATTCCTTATCTTGTTGCCCTTTTTACCGTAGGTATCCCTCTGTTGATACTCGAATTTGCCATGGGGCATGAACGTATGGGTTCTGCTCCCCTGGCATGCCACAAGATAAAGTCCAACTGGGAGTGGCTTGGATGGTGGGCAGTAACATTTGTGATGTTCGGAATAGGATTGTACTACACCGTTATTATATCCTGGTGTCTTAATTATCTCATACTGTCGTTCAATCTCGCATGGGGACAAAACCCAAATCAATTCTTTTTCAAAAAATTTCTGTGTGTCAGTAGTGGTCCGGGGGTCATTGGTCAGATACGAACACCAATTTTCATGGGCCTTGTTATTGTATGGTTTTTGAACTGGATAATAAGCTACAGAGGAGTAAAAAAGGGGCTGGAGCTGGCAAATAAGATTTTTATGCCCATACTGTTTGTGTTTACAGCTATACTGGTTGCCTGGGCAGTTACACTTAAGGGGGCAATGACAGGAATACGGGCATATCTTACCCCGGATTTCAGCAAACTGGTTAATCCAAAGGTATGGGTGGATGCCTTCAGTCAGATATTTTTCACATTGAGCCTTGGGTTCGGGATAATGATAACATACGCAAGTTATCTGCCCGCAAAAACCAATATTACAAAAAATGCATTTATCACTGCCATAATAAACTGCGGATATTCAATATTTTCAGGATTTGCCGTCTTCTCTGTCCTCGGTTTCATGGCCACATCTCAACACCAGCCTCTCTCAAAGGTTATATCGCAAAGTATAGGTCTTGCCTTTGTTGCCTATCCAAAGGCCATATCTCTTATGCCCGCAGGAGAAATTTTCGGGGCAATATTCTTCTTTTGCCTCTTTGTTGCCGGCATATCATCTTCCATATCTATGGTGGAAACATTCAGCGCAGCCATAATCGACAAATTCGGGTTTAACAGAAAGGCCGTTGTAAGTACCATATGTATTATGGGATTTATAGGTTCTACGGTATTTACCACACAGGCCGGTCTGTTCTGGCTTGACATCCTGGATCATTTTATTACCCATTACGGTCTTGTTGTGGTGGGTATATTCGAATGCATACTGGTAGGATGGCTGTTTAAGCTTGATATTATGAGGAAACACATAAACAGGATTTCATCCATCAAGCTCGGGCCATGGTGGAATGGGCTCATAAGGTACTTTATCCCTCTGACACTTGGCATAATCCTTGCGGGAGATATTTATGTGGAGTTGAGCAAACCATACGGGGGATATTCATGGGTATCGATAATCATGATAGGGAGAGATTGGGTAACACTAACCCTGATTGCGGGTTTATGGATATCCTCAAGGCCATGGAAAACCGACAATCATAATACTCCTGGCAGAAGTGACTACTGAAAAAAAAGATATTAATTCACAACAAACAGGAAATTGCCTGCCACTGTATAGAACAAGGCAGGCAACCAAAACAGATTATGCCACTACATGCGGATCTTTGATTCAGTCCTTTCAGGATGTTTTTTAATATGCTTATAGCGCCTGACAGCAGAATCAGCCAAGTCTTGTACAAGACGAGGCAGGTCGGAATTTTCCCATACATCCATAAAATCAGATTGGGATTTTAATTGATCACTGAACATGTAGTGTGGATCTTTATCCGGTGTGAAAATAATGTCTTCCTCAGTTACAGTAATTTTTCCTTTAAAAATATTCTCAAAAAGTTCTCTGAGGGCATAAGAAAAGACCTCTCTGACATCCTCAAGGGATTCCGTCTTGTTTATTTTTTCCCGAAATTCCGGGACAAGTTGATGTTCGTACTTTGTAAAAGAAATCTGTTTCACCATGTTTTTCTCCTGAATTACGTTAAACCTAAAATCTGCATGACCGAGTTCAAACCTGCCTGTGCCCCAACGCATCTGTCTGTGTGCCAACGCACGCAGACAGATGCAGACAGGACATTTCGGCCATCCACAGATATATGAAGATTTTTACTTAGCCATCGGTTCTACTTTTTACGGGTTTATCAATTCTAAAAGGGGGACTTTACAACAATGGTCTCTTCCCTTCCGGGTCCTACTGATATGATTGAAACGGGAGTATTGGTAATATCCTCAATGGCCTCTATGTATCTGCGGGCCTCCACCGGGAGCTGATCAATGTTTCTTGCCCCTGATATATCCTGATTCCACCCATCAAACTCCTCATAAACAGGCCTGCATCTCATCATCTGTTTTGGATTTGCCGGCCTGTACTCTATCCGCTCCTTACCTATATCATAACCAACACAGATCTTTAAAGTTTCAAGACCGGTAAGCACATCCAGTTTTGTTATGGCCAGGCTGTTTAACCCATTTATCCTTTTAGAATCTTTAACAATAACAAGGTCCAGCCAACCGCATCGACGCCTTCTGCCTGTCGTGGCACCAAATTCCATCCCCTTTTCCTGGATGTAATCACCCGTATCGTCTGTCAATTCTGTAACAAATGGTCCGGCACCTACGCGTGTAGTGTATGCCTTTACAATTCCTACAATATGATGAAGTTGTCCAGGTCCAACACCTGTTCCCGCACTGGCATTGCCCGCTATTGTATTGGAAGAGGTGACAAATGGATATGTTCCATGATCAATATCAAGATGAGTTCCCTGTGCCCCTTCAAAAAGAATCTTCTTTCCGGATGAGATCTCCCTGTCCAGTTCTATAGATACATCTTTTATAAAAGGAGAAAGCCTTTCAGCAAACACAAGATAATCTTGAAGAACAGAACGCCATTCAACAGGTTCGGCATTTAAGAGCTTGGTAAGATAAAAGTTTTTTTCCCTTAGATTTGTCCTTATCTTTTCTTCCAATAACTCATGATCTACAAGATCCCCTGCCCTTACTCCTGTACGATTGACCTTGTCTTCATAACATGGGCCTATCCCTCGCCCCGTGGTCCCTATTTTCCCCTTTCCCTTGGCCTTTTCCCGAGCCAAATCTATTGCCCTGTGGTACGGCATTATTATATGTGCCTTGTCGCTCAACACAAGCCTGTCCGGCCCTACATCTACGCCAAGAGCGGCAAGCCCGTTAATCTCTTCAATCAATACTTCAGGGTCAACAACAAGACCGTTGCCTATCATACATCTTTTGTTTTCATTGAGAATCCCTGATGGGATTATATGGCAAATAAACTGTCTTCCATCTACAACAAGAGTGTGCCCGGCATTGTTCCCTCCCTGGAACCTGACTACCACATCTGCTCTTGCCGTTAAAAGATCTACTATCTTACCCTTTCCCTCATCACCCCATTGAGTTCCTACCACTACTGTATTAGACATTATATACTCCTTGTTTTCCACCTAATAGATGATCATTATTTTCAATATATGATCTTTCGCCTGTATCAGCGGTGGCCTACACTGATACTGAACTTAAGACGAAATGGTGTAAAAGCAACTGATTTAAATGTTTCCCGCGCACTCCGGTCATCCGCTGGATACATTCCGTTAGCCACACCTAAAATCTATGTATTGTTTTTATACTTAGCGTTTGATATATCCCTTAGAGATAATATCACCTGTTTTGGCATCTATTACAAAGTGAGCTTTTGTGCCTCGTTTTCCCGCGTTTGTTTCTATTTCAAAGCGGATAATGCCTCCGAACCAGCCCCGGCGTATGGTTACATTCAGTGGTTCAGCAAAGGCCCAACCTTTTGTTGAGGCACAGTCTCGTGCTATTTTTATTGCTTCATCACGTTCAATCATTGCACGGTATCGATCCTAATGATATTGATACATGAAATAATGTCCCGCCAAGTATAATCGTGCCGACGGCGTGACCTTCAGAAATAAGTTGTGAAACCGTCACATAACCGGCTTGAAATGGGAATTTGATCGCACCGAGCGCATTCGCGAGGCCATGCACTCGTAACTGACCATAACCTTCAGCCAAAGCTTCCTCTAAGTAACGAACGCTGAGCGTGAATATGCAGACATGCTGATTTCTGCTCGAAGCTTTCGAAAAGGACCAATACGAGGTGAAAAGTAGCGGTGTACAAGCTCATGAAATAAAGTTACCCTCTGTTCTGAAAGCGATTGATTCCGTGCCACTCTAATTACACCATATGCTGTTGTCTCTCCTAAACTACCTCCGGCTATACTTGACGGTCGGGACAATCGTAGTTGGTTCCCAGGTGAAGGTGGAACTCCAACATATGGACGTGGAAAGATTTGTGGGCGTCCGCGTCTAATAACAACTCGTCCTTGTCCCCGCAACAGTATTGCATAAATAGTAGAGACTCCAAGTAATGTCACAGCCCGAGCGAAATGTTTTCCGGCTTTTTCAAAGTCTGTATCAGACTGAGCATCAAGAGCGGTAACGGTAAAACCGTAAAGTTCAGAAGCTCCTTCAAAAATGGAGAAACCTAATACAGCTACACCAATCACCAGAAGGATAATGTCAACTATCTCACCTACACCAAAGGTGTGTGATCCTGCCCACACGACCAATGTCCCTGCAATAATAGCCAGGTTTTTCGGTTGAAGAAGAGAATTTACGAATTCTCGCAGGTTAGAGGGGATATATGGCAGTGATCGGCGTATTGCCTCACCAATCTTTTCTGTATCTGACATTTGTAATATTGCTACGTTGCTTAGCATAATCGGTATACAAATCCCCCAACTGTTTCCTGATTGAGTCGTTTGGATCGGTATTGTCGGCACTCAACAAGCATAATTGCGCTGTTGTTACTTTCACACACACCTTTCGCATCAATTTCCCAAGACGTTCCACTACTGCCAGCGATTTTCTGTTTAGGGTCAACTCGCTCAAGATCAAATTCTTGCCGAAAATGGTTGAGAAAATAGCGTTCTACGTTTTCGTAACTTTTCCATGACTGCTTGTTACTCACGGAACTCCTCCACCACAACTTCTAAGATGTCTAACGACGGAGATCAGTGAGTGTAAAACGCTGTCCGCTGAATCGATTTGTTATAATTTACCGTGAAAACACACAAGCGTATTGAAAAACCAGCCTGTATTTTTTCATGGCCGTGGGTGGCCGGCATATTTTGAATCCGGCCATGCCGGTTTAGAGTAACTTCCTTTTCTATGAAAAATACGACCTATTTGTATCTCATCACCAACCACATCAAATAAAATTCGTAATAGCTCAACAAACAGGGGCAGGAGGCTTTTTCCTCTGCTCCGGGCCTCCCGACAGGCGTCGTAAAAAGTCGAAAATCAGAAATTTAACCTCAGTATATAGATATGATTTTATTTGGTGTCGCAATATATTGTGTCTAAAATCTGCACAACGGATTTTTTACAGGTTCATCATTTTCTATATATTCGTCAAATGATATCGTTTCTTCTTTCCTTGTCTCAGCCAGTAATTTCAAATTTTCCAAGTCTTCTTTTTCTATTATTTCTACTCCATCCTGCTCAAAATGTTTTAAAAACTATAATATCTTTTCTGATGTTTGTTTTTTTATATTCAGTGTTAAAGTTTGATGAACCTGTAAAAAGTCGAATCGATGGCTAAGTAAAAATCTTCATATACAAGGCATAGTGTTTGATCATGCGTGAAGGCATACAAGTAGTATGTCGAACGCATGACCAAGCACTATAACACAGTAGATGGAGACTTTTTACGACGCCATCAAGTTTCCATTTTTTACACCACCCTGCTATTTGGTATCACAACAGATATAACGTACGAATCTTACTGCCTCTGTTTGTTTTTGATCTTCTTCCACGAATCTCTCAGGGTGACGATCCGGTTAAAAACAGGATGACCCGGAGATGAAACCCTGTTGTCCACGCAAAAATAACCAACCCTCTCAAACTGAAAAATATCTCCTTTTTCTGCCTCCTTCAAGCCTGGTTCCAGTTTACATGAATGCAAGGTAATCAATGAGTCCTTATTTAAAACCATCTCATCAGGCTTCCCGTCACTATCAGAACCTTTTTCCTTAAAAAGATGATCGTACAGGCGCACCTCGGCGTCAAAGGCATGAGCAGCAGAAACCCAGTGTATGGTTCCTTTTACCTTACGTCCGTCAGGGGAACTTCCTCCCCTCGTTTCAGGATCATACGTACAGTGTATTTCAAGGATATCTCCGGTATTGTCATCTTTGATAACATCAACACAACGCACATAATATGCGTACCTCAGACGTACTTCTCTGCCCAAGGAAAGACGGAAAAACTTTTTTGGCGGATCTTCAAGAAAATCATCCTTTTCTATGTATATTACCTTGGAAAAAGGGATCTTTCGTGTTCCCATACCGGGATCTTCAGGGTTGTTTATCGCATCAAGTTCCTCTTCCTTGTCATCCGGATAATTTACAATAACCACCTTTAAGGGGTTTAAAACCCCCATCACACGCATAGCAGTTTTATTTAGGTTTTCTCGGACACAGTGTTCCAAAAGGGCCACATCTACAACACTGTTTCGTTTTGCCACCCCGATACGATCACAAAAATCTCTTATTGCTTCAGGGGTGTACCCACGTCTCCTCAAACCGGAAAGGGTGGGCATCCTGGGATCATCCCATCCTGTAACAAGACCCTGCTTCACCAGGTCATGCAGACTTCTTTTGCTCATAACGGTATTGGACAGATTCAGACGGGCAAATTCTATCTGCTGAGGATGATAAATACCGAGCGTATCAAGCACCCAGTCGTATAAGGGCCTGTGATCTTCAAACTCAAGTGTGCAAATTGAATGAGTTATCCCCTCTATGGAATCTGAAATACAATGGGCAAAATCATAGGTAGGATATATACACCAGGTGTCGCCGGTTCGGTAATGAGTTTCATGCAGGATACGGTACAGAACAGGGTCACGCATGTTAAGATTGGGTGATGACATATCGATCTTTGCACGCAAGACCTTTTCTCCATTTTTAAATTCACCCTCTTTCATACGGCTGAAAAGATCAAGATTTTCATCCACCGAACGTGAACGAAAAGGGCTGTCTTTACCGGGTGTCTTGAATGTGCCTCGATACTGCCTGATCTGATCCGGGGTTAGATCGCACACATAGGCATTCCCATCCATTATAAGCTGGACTGCATACTCATAAAACTTTTCAAAGTAATCAGAGGCATAAAACAGACGGTCGTCCCAATCAAAGCCGAGCCATTTTATATCTGTCTTAATAGAGTCAATATATTCGGCCTCTTCCTTAACAGGATTTGTATCATCAAACCTGAGATTACACAAACCGTTATACTGTGATGCCAGCCCAAAATTCAGACATATGGACTTGGCATGCCCTATATGAAGATATCCATTCGGCTCAGGTGGAAACCGGGTATGTACCCTTCCGTTATATTTACCGGACTTGATATCATTTTCTATTATTTCCTGTATAAAATTGGCAGAAGACGAATCGTTTAACTGTAAAGGCATGTTTTATTTATCCTTTTGAAACTCTTTGGTTTTTATAAATATTAAATCCTAAATCCTGCAAGCGTCGAGTTTGCCGAAGACCTGCCTGCTG